>Ga0268280_1000660_pt1 | contig 27069 bp, 37 predicted proteins | sample saktaG_9_FD_190139 | JGI IMG/M metagenome (GOLD analysis project Ga0268280, IMG submission 190139) | Saline water microbial communities from Sakinaw Lake, British Columbia, Canada - sak_2011_5_24_40m | ecosystem: Environmental > Aquatic > Non-marine Saline and Alkaline > Saline ...
TTATCTCAGGGGGACGCTACGAAGCCAGGCGTTGTTTATACATGCCGGCCTGGGTGGCTACTCAATATGATCCCGAAATCGGCGCTTTCTATCAGCGACTCATCGAAAACGGAAAACCCAAAAAGGTTGCCATTGTTGCTGTTATGCGCAAACTACTTGTCCGCTTGAATGCCCTGATGCGAAATCATCTTTTGCAATCTACAAAAAGTACTTGACTTTTAAGACAGTCGCTACGGAAATTTGCGATCATGCGGGAGGGTTGCAAACCCTCCCCTACATGAAGATATTGCCTTTTCCTGCTAACACTAACACTATCACTAACACTGGTTTGTGTTGACGCGGATTTGAAACGATGCTATACTGTATATACGATGTGATAACACATCAAGGAGGTGCCCCATGGTGAAGACCCTCAGCAAACACGGCAACAGCCTGGCCCTGGTCATAGAAAAGCCGGTGCTCGAGCTCCTGGGCGCCGATGCCGCCACCCCCTTCGAGGTGACCACCGACGGCCGGGCCCTGGTGTTGACGCCGGTCCTCGACCCGCAAAGGCGGCAAAGGTTTGCCGCGGCCCTGGACAAGGTGAACAAGAAATACCCCAAAGCGCTGAAGAAACTGGCCGAATAAATGCCCGGTCCTGTCTTCCTGAGCCTGGCCGAGGTGTTGGATATCCATCAGGACCAGATCGTACGCTACGGCGGTACGGCCGGGATCCGCGACCTGGAATTGCTGCAATCGGCGCTTGGTCTTCCGGCTGCGACCTTTGCCGGCGATTTTCTTCATGCCGATATCTACGAAATGGCTGCCGCTTACCTTTTTCACATTGTCCGCAACCACCCTTTCATCGACGGCAACAAGCGTACCGGAACCGTCGCGGCTTTGGTTTTCCTGCTGCTCAACGGCCGCACTTTCAATGCCCCTGAAAATGATCTGGTCAAGACCGTCGTGGCCGTCGCTGCCGGCAGGATGACCAAGGCCGAACTGGCCCTTTTCTTCCGCAAGTGGGTGAAAAAGAGATCGGGATGATATTGTTGAAGTGTTAAAGCGTTGAAGTGAGAAAAAGGATTTAATGAAAATATTGTCGAAATGCTGCGACGAGAACGGACATTGACAGATCTCGGGGAATTGCTTTTTCGTTTTAACGTTTCAACGATTCAACGTGATTTAAAAATGTTACATTTTTCCCTATTGCTTGTTTTTATTTCAGAACCTATACTTTTCTCTTAATCGCCGCATGGGTAATGAGAAAATTCCGTCCTCCCCTGAAAAGCTCACAAAGGCCACCGGCGGGAGCTTAAAAAAGAATTCAATTCAGCACTTGAAAAATAATCCGAATTAGCATAAAAGGGTTATCAGAGAGAGAAAGGAGATTAATACATGGCTGTCCCAGATTATCAAAGTTTGATGTTACCACTTCTTCGCTTTGCGGGAAATAAAAAGGACGAAATCTCGACAGGTGAAGCCGTCGAAGTTTTGGCGAATGAATTGAACCTGACAGATAAGGATATGAAAGAGATGCTTCCAAGTGGAATTCAATTTACCTTTGTGAATAGAATTGGTTGGGCATCTACGTATATGAAGAAAGCGGGTTTGCTCGAAGCTACACGAAGGGGTTATTTTAGAATCACCGAGCGGGGGCAGGAACTCCTAAAGAAACAACCTAAACTAATCAATGTGAAACTTCTGAGGCAATATCCTGAATTTATTGAGTTTCAGCAACTTAAAGGAACAAGAAGAGGAGATAAAGTAAGTTCTTCAGAAAGTGTGCCTGATATATCTGCTGCTACTCCCTCAGAGGCATTGGAAAACGCCTATGAAAATTTGCGGGATGAACTTGGGGATGAACTTCTTGCCAGACTAAAAAAATCTTCGCCTTCTTTTTTCGAACGCGCTGTTGTCGAATTGCTAGTGAAGATGGGTTATGGAGGCTCGCGTGCTGATGCTGGAAAAGCAATTGGGAGAAGTGGAGATGGCGGTATCGATGGGATTATCAAGGAAGACAGACTTGGACTTGATGTCGTTTACATCCAAGCGAAACGATGGGATAGTAACTCAGTTGGAAGGCCGGATGTCATGCAGTTTGCCGGAGCACTTCAGGCGCAGAAAGCAACCAAGGGCATATTCATTACGACTTCAAGATTTACCGATGAAGCTCGAAACTATGTTTCCCAAATTGGCAGCAAAATCGTCTTGATTGATGGAGAGCAACTCACCAATCTGATGATTGAGAATGATATTGGAGTATCGACGATTTCGCTATATCCTGTGAAAAAGATTGATACAGATTATTTTGATGAAAGTATCTAAAAGCGTTGTGTCGCATATAGATTCCGTTGGCGAGCCATCTAGTCGTTGAGCATTATTGTTGGCCTCAGGGAAAATGAAAGATAGTAAGAATCAACCAAGCAACAGGGGAACAATGTTAATACTAGGAGCGGGAGCCTCAATTGGAGCAGCTAAATTTCCGATTGAGAACAGTTGGCGTGAAACGCTAGCAAGGATGCCTTCTGGAGATAATTTCTTCTATGATCTCTTTTCTCTAGAAAAGTCCGGTAATTGCAATAAAAGGCTTCTTAATATTTTAGGTTTAACCCACGAAGGCCTAAATAATTTAATTGTTAGAGCATGGGGCCTGAAGAAAAACCTAAATTACTTCGATCCAGAAGAATGGAAACAGATTAATATTGAGGAAGTATTCACATTTTTAGACATTGGTTCCCGTATGTACCCACGCAACACGCGATATCAAAAAGCATTTAAAATTTGTCGTTCTTCACTTACGTCGTTTATCACCACCTTGTTATCAATAAAATCCGATGGATTCCACTGTGAAAACCTTTTGGACCTCTTATTCGACTTAAAACCTACCGATAGCATTATCTCTTTCAACTGGGACACTATTGCCGATTTTACTATTCAGAAGGCTGGGTTGCCTATCTATTCAGGTTATCTTGACCTTATGACGAAAGATTCAATTCGTGTTAGTGACTTTAGTGAATGTCCTGTCCTTTTAAAGCTCCATGGATCCCTTAATTGGATTGTATGTCCAAATCCAAAATGTTTACTTTATTGCAAACCACGCTTAGCTGTAAAAGGAAAAAAATTACTACGATTTATTGAAATCCAAAAGTGTCCGCAATGCGGCAATAAACATGGGGAGCCGTTTATTGTGCCACCAACGTCTCAAAAATTTATCTGCCGTGGAACGTTTCTACACAAACTTTGGTTAATCGCCCGAAAAAAATTACCTTCTTGCAAGAGATTAATATTTGTTGGATATTCCTTTCCTGCAACGGATTTCTATTCTGAGTGGCTATTCCGACAGATTTATTTTATTGATGGTCAACAACCAGAGATCATTGTGGTCAATCCTGCAATAATGAAGAAAGAAAGCCCGGTTGCCAAGCGATACGAGCGGCTTTTTCGAGGCTGTAATATACACAAATTTGCAACGATTCAGGATTTTAGACGAAATGGGTTACATCTACTCATCGAGGACCGGAAATAAACTAACGGATAGATTGAGAATCAGGGTCAGGTCTTGACGGGCTGTTGCCCAAATCGAATTAAATTTGTTAGAAATAAAGTTATTTAGAACTGATAATTTATTGACTATAGAGTGCCGGGATGGGACAATTTTGTTATGAAAAAAAGCCTTGAGAGCAAGTCATGATCGGGGTTGAGAGTCCCAATAATGGGAAGTTGTTTTACAATTTCAATTTGGAAAAGAAGGTCAGGAAAAACCATCCCTTGCGCAAGCTGAAGGAGACATTGAATCTCGGGAATCATCGGGGTCAGGTCTCAATGTTAGATGTTGTTGATAAGAGTAAGATAAGAGTAAGATAAGATTAATAATAAGAGGATAGGAAAGGCTGCATGAATGTGCAAGTGGGAAAATTTCAATTTATAAAATATTCAAATCGGCGTGAATGTCTAAAGTCGAGACTTGACCCCGGTTGTTACAAACGTACATTGAATTAATACGGCTTCAAATTCGTTTAAATAGGAGATCCAAATGGAAACCATTCGTTGTAAAAGAATGAAAGAGGTTGAAGTAAAGAAATGTCCTGCTTGCCGAAAAAAGCACAAATTCAATCTTTCAATATTGATTGATGAGGCTGTGGGGGGATTTTTTATGATGATGACAAGAGTAGAGACAATAGCATGTTCCTTCACCTGTCCCGTAAAGGGAACAACAATTGTTGTGGAAGTGCCTGTGACTCTGACTAGTGGACAATCACTTGCTGAGGTTCAATGATGGGCTCCCCCAAAAAATTATCCTCTGTTGAAGCAAGAAATCCAACTCAAGCAGAGTTGGCGTTACTCGAATATGGAAAACAGATTCTGCTTAAGTCTTCAGAAACCGCAATGGATTTTCACAAAACAATGTTAGGTATAAGTGCTACATTTGGAACACTGATCACTAGTTTAACTCCAATACTGATTTGGGGGAGCAAAGACAATAAAATTCCAATGCCGGAAGGATGGCTGTTGATTATTCCTCCAATTTTAATGCTTATAAGTGCTGTTGTATTTGCGATTGGCTATTATCCAAGATATATTCAATTTAATCCCAATATTGTTGATGATATTCGCTTAATTCGCGAACGTATCATGAAGGCTCGTAGTTTATTAGCAGGCATTGGTCTTGGCCTATTTTGCACATCAATATTGAGCTTAACATTTTTCGTTCTGTTGCTGCGAGAAACTTAGGGGAAACTGGGGACGGATTGGAAAAAGGTAAAAACTCGAGGTTGTAATTTAAGCGGATGGGAAAACTAATTTGTAAAAAAAAGAACAAGATGCAAATTGAAGATTTCGGGAAGTTGAGAATAATGAGCAAGCCGGAGGGTTGAAATGAGAAAACTGGTTTTTATGCTTTTTGTCGGGATGATTGTCATGGGTGCGGTAAGGCATGAGGGTCAGGTTTTGAAATGACAGTTTTATTTGTGAAAAAGGTCAATGATCGACCTATTAATTCAAGACCTGACCCTCATTTTCCCTTTATAGGAGGCATGTATGGTTTACGTTAGTTATCCAGAAATACTTGATCTTTTTCCTCAGCATTTAGATCCAAAAAGAAGTGAGAGTGCTTCTTTTTTGATTTGGTACCTCGAGAATTATTATCGCCTCGATACACTAGAAGCTGTGGACGCAGTTTGTGACCAGAATGGTGACAAGGGTGTAGATGGAATCTATGTGAATGATTTTGATAATTCAATTGACATTTTTCAGGCTCGAATTTCCCAGAAGAAACTGTCATCGGTTGGTGACACCGCTCTAAAGGAATTTTATGGGACGCTGTCACAATTCACTTCAAGAACTAAACTAGAAAATCTTCTGAAAACAGCGGGTGATGCTGAGGTAGCTAAGCTTGTTGCAAGAATCGATCTTTCTTCCAAAATCGACTCCTATGATATACGTGGTATATTTCTGAGCAATCTGGATCTTGATTCGAATGGAGAAGCCTATTTAGTTTCGACGCCATCAATTATTTTCATTGGGAAATCTAAACTTGCATCAACCTATATTTCGGACAAGCGTGACGAGCCAATCCATGCTCCTGTCGTGTTTGATGTTGGTGGTTTTTCAATGTCTGAGTATATCGTTGATGCAAAGACAAAGGCAGTAATTGTCCCAATTAAGGGGGCTTTAGGGGTCAGGTCTCCAGCTTCCAGAAATAGGTATAAAAAAGATTCGGATTGAAAAATTGAAAAAAATTTTAAGGAATTTAAAATGGGGGAAATGGTGTCAGGGCTTACATGATGACAAATTATTCGCTGGGACAAAGGAATAATGAAAGACCTGACACCAAGGAAAAGGAGGATAAGAAATGTCTGAAGAAATCAAGATTCGCTGGGGTTGGCTCAAGGGAATGTATGTTTACACGATTGTTGTGGCGGGGTTTCTTGGCGTGGGAATCATTGTTATGCCCGGGATGATAAAAACGAAGCTGCCCTGGCCGGTTGCAGAACCGATTGCTTTCGGGATTGTCGGCAGCATTTACGTGGCATGCGGATTGTTGGCCATATTGGGACTGCGCTCTCCTCTCAAATTTGTGCCGCTTCTGCTGATGCAGCTTTTCTACAAGTCGGTATGGTTCATCGGTGTCGCTTTGCCTCTTTGGGTCTCCGGTCATTTCCCGATTTATGCGCTGCCCATGGTGATAATTTTCGCAACGTTCATAATCGGAGACCTGATAGCAATACCTTTTTCATATATCTTTGCCAAAGAGCCAAACCGGTAAATTTATTTTTGTTCTTCCGGCTGGGGAAGATCGGGAGGGATTGTCAAAACGCAAAAACTTGGGGAATTCCGGGGTCGTAAAGAAAATTGGTGACGCCCATTAGAAGGTACGTGTCAAGTAGGCAGACATATTTTATTTGATTTTTTTAGCACTAAAAAAGAGCATCAGTGAAAAAGCTTGCTTCCGTCGATTTCTATTTTTATTGGTTACAAAACGTAAATGTTTTGCTCCAGACACCCATCGAGATCAAGTCCGATCCAGTTACGATCCGGCGGACCCTGGCAATGATCTTGCCCCAGAAATCGTTCGGTACCGCGGCATGCCCAACTGTGAAATTGAATGAGAAATATAAATTGAACGTACTATATTTGCCATTTATAAGTTCTCAGGGTTATAATATTATTGGGAGAAGTTTTCTATGATAAAAAACAATAGACTATTTTCTGTCTTGACGGGAGATGTGGTAAATTCATCAAAACTTGATAATCCAAATCGTGTCAAATTGCTAGATATATTGAAATCTTCATTTGCTTTAATTAATAATATGCTTCCTAAAGCCATCATGTCTCCATTTGTAATTTTTCGTGGGGATAGTTTTCAAGGCGTATTGAATGACCCAGGGCTTTCAATTAAAGTCGCTTTGCTCATAAGGGCTCAATTAATTCATGAATTTTCAATTCCCTCAAAACGCAATTCAATTGATGCGAGAATTGCGATTGGGGTCGGAACGATCGGGTTTATCCCAAAGAATAAAAAAGGTTCCGAAGGAGATGGTCAAGCGTTTCAATTGTCCGGAACTGGTTTGGATAAAATGAAAAAATATCAACATTTGGTAATACGTACACCATGGGATGGGGTCGATAAAGAATTTGATGCGGAATGTGCCTTGCTTGATGCTCTGATGAATCGCTGGTCAGCAGTTCAGGCAGAGGCTGTGTTAAAACAATTAGGTGGTTTAAATCAAGAAAAAGTAGCCAAAGAATTGGGGATTACACAGCCAGCGGTTGTCTCAAGATTAAAATCGGCTGGAAGTTGGGCAATCGATTTGTTTTGTAAGCGCTTTGAGACTTTAATCCAGAACAGGGCAATATAAACCCTATGATTTATAATGTCTAATTATAACATGTGGGGCTTATAATGGCGATATTGTTAAACTCGGAAAATTTTCTGATTTTACTAAAATTGATTGCAGCTCATATTATTGCTGATTTTGTTTTGTATAAGAATTTATGGGACGAAAAAAATAATAAAGATATTTTGAGTTCCTGGAGACTTTACCTTCATTCTTTTATTGCTGCAATAATAACTTACATTTTGGTCTGGGACTTTAAAGCGTGGTGGATATTGCCTCTAATGTTTTTTACTCACGTTGGTTTTGATGGGCTGAATGCCCGATTTGGATGTAAACTCATTTACTTTTTAATTGATCAAATTTGTCATTTGATTATTATTCTTCTAAGTTGGATATGGCTTTCAAACCTGGAATTCTCAAATATTTATCATTTATTTATTAAGATATTTGCAAATGTCAAAATCTGGATTTTTATAATTACATATGCACTGGTTATTTGGCCTGGGGGAATTTTAATTGGAAAAATTACTGAACCTTGGAGAAAAGATATTGAAAAAATCTTCTCAAATGGCTTGAATAAAGCGGGGCTTTGGATTGGTCGTTTGGAGCGCATTTTGGTTTTAACCTTTATTTTTATTAAATATTATGAAGCCATTGGATTTCTTATCGCAGCGAAATCAATATTGAGATATGGAGAATTAAACAAAACTAATGAAGAAAATATAAAATCGGTGGATATTCAAAAGAAGACGGAATATATCTTAATAGGAACAATGCTTAGTTTTATGTTGGGAATTGCTATAGGACTTCTGGCAAATTTGTTATTGGAAAAAGTTTAAGAAAATATTGGCGATGATTTTTGCCCCTGAGCTGTGGGGTTAAGTCCTTCATTATGACAATCATTAAGTCATGGATTACTCGAACGCTGATTGTTGGAGTATTGGTATTTGCTTCGTCATCTCCTTGTTGGGCGCAAACGCGGCCCTCTTCATCCACCGTCATAACTGCGAAGGAATTCTTTCAGCAGTTGAGCAACGAGTTGGCAAACCTGCCCGAATCCGCGAGTGTTCGAAAAGACTTCGAAATATTTTCTTGGCGCCACGACCTTAAATCCGACGAAATGCTGTATAGCCAGTATGTCAAAATCAAAGCGCTGTTTGAGTCCACCCGCGATGGGGGTCTTTGGGGGCTGCACTGGCGGATCACCAACCGGGAACCTGACTCCACAAGAATTTGGCGTCAATGGCAAAATTTGAAAGGTGACATCTCATTGGTGAGGCCTACGGCAATTGCCGAATGCGATGAAATTTCGGCACTGCTCGCGTTTCTTTCCAAGAAAATGGGAATCCGCGGCGTCGGTCTTTTCTGGCCGACCTGGAATCATACCATCGCCGTGTGGTTCATGAAACCCAATGCCAAGAAGGAAATACGCATCATGGTGCCGACAACACAAATATTCCTGCAGGAGAGCGATTATTTTGGAACCGATAAGTTCGATCCCTGGCGGCAGAAATCTGTTTTTGAATACCGGGGAGAAGACATCAAAGACACTTCACTGTTGCCAAAAAAATTGGCTGACTTTTTTATCCGGCAAATTACAAAATATGCCGGTGCTTCAGAGAGAACTCTTCAATATCTCCGCTATCTTCGTGATTCGGTTTTCTGCAATTATCTCACCCCGGGCGAGGCGGCAGCGCGGGCTCGGAATGCCCAGGCAACCATCTCCGGAGGCGCCAAGCAAAATATTGCGGCTATCCAAAGTTTCATTGATGATATGAAAGAATAATAAGCAATACTGAAGGGAGCACGCGGATCATGCCGGATTTTCTGACTTCTGAAAAAGTATCAGTGGGCGGCAATGCTTTGCTAAAAACTGCAATTATTATTCTTTTCAGCATTGTTTTACTGGTTATTTTGCTCACTTATCAATCTGATGAAAATAGGATTTTCGATGATATCAAAAAAGTAAAGATCGGAATGACTCAGTCACAAGTCTATGAAATAATGGGTTTGCCCAAGCGCAACGAAAAGGCCCCTTTCATGGAGGAAAGATCGCGGTTCAAGAAAAATCGAGGTGAAAAAAGTAAAACCAAAAATAAATTCCTTTTGGCTGTACAGCGAGATCGTTATGAACTGAATTGGTTCACTTCTAATGACAAGGCGGATATCTACGATTTTGATGTTTACTATGATGTTCAATTAAAGGTATGCTATTTGAATCTTTGGCGGACCGGGGGTCGGCTTTTGATAGAATAATAACGGGAAGAAGAGGGTCAGGTTTTGAAATGACAGTTTCGTGTGATCGCTGCAACGCCAGGTTGGCAGAAAAGCAAAACGCCAGTAAGGGGAGCATTTTTCTGCGAAATGTCATTTTTGTTCTCCTTTTAGCGATTTTATTTTTGATTGAATTAAGCTACCAGGATTGTGACTCGAAAGTTCTGACAAAAATTGAGCAAGTTTTGGAAAAAATTGAGAAGATAAAACCGGGGATGATTCTCATGCAAGTTGAGTCGATTATCGGCCCAGCGCAAAAGAATGAAGACGCTCCATTCACTAAAGGGAATATTCCGTTCGAGGATCCAGAATCCTTGAATGGCCAAGATGCAAAAAATTTACTCATTGCCGACAATAGGGCCCATTACGAATTGACATATACTTCTTCCGATGATCAACTGCAGGCATACTGCCTTGATGTTTATTATGACAGTCAATCCAGAGTATGTTTCGTTCATCATGGGCAAAAAGATAAATTGATGTGGGATTTGGTTGAGATGTATTGAAGGGCTCAAATGGCAAGGACTGTTAATCTGGGAAATCTAACTCGGTGCCTGACTTTGTGAATTTGCCGGAATCTGTTCAGGAGGGCATGTGAATTCAGAAAAAAAATATGTGATCCGTATCGGCGGCAAGGAGTGAAGGAATGACGCGTTCGCAGCGCAAGATCATCGCGGATCTTTTGACCGCACAAAAGCTGGGTGTTTTGGCAACGCTCGGACGGACATATCCATACCAGAATATCGTGGCCTTCGCGGCCAGCGGCGACCTGAAAAACATCCTGTTCGCCACCAGGCGCTCGACCAGCAAATACAGGAACCTGAAGAGCAGGAAGCGGGTCGCCATTTTTATCGACGACCGTTCGAACCGCGAAACGGATTTCCAGCAGGCCACGGGCATGACCGCCATCGGCGGCGCGCTGGAGCTGCGCGGGCGGGTCCGTGAAAAATTCGCGAAGCTTTTCCTGCGCAAGCATCCCTCTCTGCGGGAGTTCCTTTCTGCATCGGATTGCGCCCTGTTCGCCATCCGGGTCCGGTCCTATCATGTAGTCCTGCATTTTCAGGATGTTTTCGAAGTCCGAATGATGTGATCCTTTACCGGAGTGGAGCCTTTGGGACGATGCTTGGGGCAGCCGGGGTCGGGGCTCAATATAAGACTTTAAGAGATTGGAAACGCGTGAGGAGCGGGTTGTGATTTTTACCTTCTCCGCCGCAACTGGATTGCCGCCGGATGGAAATGTATAATGGCTTTGTCTGCGGATAAGGGAGGCCTTGATGAAGAAACTCGTAGCCGTGCTCGAAGGGATACTCCAGGCATTCGTCGCGCTGGGCGCCCTGCCCTGCGGCGTGCTGCTGATGATCGATCCCAGTGGCGCCATGTTGAACATGCCCCTGTCCATGCTCAAAGGTTCCCCGTTCGCCGACTTTTTCTGGCCCGGCCTTGTCCTTTTTGCGGTCATGGGTCTCGGCCTGATGATCTGGATCTTCATGCAGGTCAGCCTGATCGGTGGCGGCCACTGGCTGCAGTACCTCTACTTTGCCCTGGGCACGGCCGAGGTTTCGCTCTCCGTACTGATGCTGGCCAAGCCGGGGACGGATGCTGATCACCAGGGGGCAATTCCATAAGCTGCAAAAGAAAAATCTCGAGCTTTTCGGATAAAAGGGAAAAACAATGCTCACTGAACAAGATCAAATTAAACGCAATGTTCTGTTCGTGCTGGCCGGGGTTGCCGTCCTGGTGCTGAAGCCCCACTATCACGGCCCGCTGGCCAGGGTTTTCCACGATTATGGCGGCAACTTCGCCGTGTCGTTCGCCGTCTATTTCATCGCCTCTATTGCCGCTCCCCGCGCGCCATGCAGGCGGCTGCCGGGGGCGCCAGGTCTTGAAACGACAGTGCGATAAAATTCGGTTTAAGATAAATATGGTTTAAACTTTGGAGGTGAAGCCATGGCTGAAAAAATAGTAAAAAAGTTTCATGTTCATAAAATTCTTCGGGCGGCAATTCTTTTGTTCGCTTTTTTCGCTGTGTGCGGCAGCATGATCAGCGCAGTTGGCAAAGAATTGACGGATCCCGAATTCAATGGTTTTTTTGTCGTCGACGGCCACACGCACGATCTGGTCGAACGAAACAAACAAAAGTCCGCTCAGGCCGTGATGGAGCGGTTGCCGGCGGCGGGGATCGACGGCATCATTTTATTTTTCCCGTTGAACAGGACTCCTTCCGAAACCGTGGTTCAGCAAATACTGAAGGACAAGGAATTTGTAAAAAAAACCGCCCGCGAAAATAAACTCGAATTGCATTTCGTGGAGGAATTTGCCGTCCCGGAGATTCCGGCGAATCCATATTCCCTGCAGGTCATCATGGGGTCGGAGTACGACGGACAATTCGGCGACGATCTGGCTCGGGTCGATCAGTTGAAGGCGGCCGGCGTTTCGGTGGTGACCCTGGACGACAATGGCCTGGACCGGCTTTCGGAAGAAAAGAACGGCGCACTGACGCTGAGCGCGTTCGCCAGGAAGCTCATCAGGAAATTGAACGAGAACGAAATCAGGATCGACATCTCCCATCTACCCGAAGAACTGCAGCTGGAAATAATAAAAATATCGACCAGGCCGGTATTCGCCTCTCACTCAAACGTGCGTCGCGTCGCGGACGTGATGCGGAACGTTTCGGACAAGGTCCTGGCGGAATTGATCGGCAGGGGAGGGATATTGCTGTTCACGTTCGACAGGACGTACCTGTTCGGCACCAGCCCGGTCTCTGAATCAAATGGCATGGATAAACTGATGGAACATATTGATCATGTGGCCAGGAAATACGGCGCCGACAAAATAGGCATCGGCACCGATTACGGCGGTGCGGGCTTGAATGCAACGACCGACATGTTTCATATCGGGTGCTTTCGGGAAATAGCAAACAGGTTGATGAAAAAAGGGTATTCACGTGATCAAGTAAGAAACATCATGGGGAAAAATATTGTTAATTTCCTTTCAAAGAAAAGATCGGGGACGGTGCTGGCAAGCATTCATAAACCGGAATAATGGGAGGGGAGATGATTTTTCATATTACGACCCGGAAGGAATGGGAGGCTGCAAAGGCAAACGGTACCTATACTGCCCCTTCGCTTGAAAAGGAAGGCTTCATCCATTGTTCCAAAAAGGAACAGGTCCTGGATACGGCCAACAATTACTTCCGCGGTCATCAGGATCTGTTGCTGTTATGCATCATGCCCGAAAAACTTCAAGCCGATCTGAAGTACGAAGACCCTTTCGGAAAACACAGCGCCAATGATTTCGGGTTGTTTCCCCATGTTTACGGCCCGATCAATCCGCAAGCCGTATTGAAGGTCGTTCCTTTTCCATGTGACGGTGAAGGAAAATTCAGGCTGCCGCAAGCATTGGATCAATTATGAAGACGCAACAGGAAGTGTGCTTGGTGTTTTGCATGAATCATAATTTTTCCGAAATCTCTTTCTAACATGAATAACAAAACCTTTTTCAAGGATAAAGTAATCATCATCACCGGGGCCTCGAGCGGGATCGGCCGGGCGGCGGCGCTTGCTTTTGCCCGGTGCGGCGCCAAGGTCGTGCTCGCCGCCAGGAACGAAGAAAAACTGGGATCGCTGAGCCAGGAGATTCCCCGGCAGGGCGGAGAAGCGCTGGTGGTCAAAACGGACATCCGCTCGTTTTCCGACATGCAAGCTATGGCCAGGGAGGCGATCGCCAAGTGGGGCAAGATCGACATAGTTATCGCCAATGCCGGGCAGTACGTCCAGGATGCTCCCGGCGAGGTCGATCTCGGGGCCTACGAGCGGTCCATGGCCGTGAATTTCATGGGCACGCTGCATGCCGTTAAGAGCGTTCTTCCGGAAATGCTGCGCCGCGGCCGGGGGCACATCGTGGTCATGAACAGCCTGGATGCCAAGAAGGGCATCGTTGGGGACGGCCCTTACGTGGCCGCCAAGGCCGCACTGGATGGATTCGGGGATGTCCTGCGCCAGGAACTCAAAGCGCAGGGGATCCGTGTCACCTCGATCTATCCGGGCCGTGTCGACACGGCGATGATCCGGCATATCAAAGTTCCCTGGATCTCGCCGAAGCTGTCTCCCGAAAAAGTGGTACGCGCCATCATGAGGGGCGTCAAAAGGGGCAAGGCGGTTGTGGTTGTGCCAAGGGCGTTTTCCCTGCTGGCACCTTTGAACAATCTGTTCCCGCGACTGATGGATCGGGCCTACCGCGTTTTGAAGATCGAGGGGAAGACCGGGGATGAAACGTAACGGGCTATTGTTTTTATGGAAAAATTGGTAACGGATCGTAATCATGCTACCATTCCGGCGCAAGTGAAAAAAATATTCCGATTCTCGGGCTGGCTGTTTTTTATCATCGGCCTGCTGCTCTGCTTTTTGGGCGTGCTGGCTTTGCCCGACGGGGGACTGATGTTCGCCCTGCCTTATTTTTTTCTGATCCCAGGGATCACGCTTACGGTGATCGGAGGCTTCGTGGTATGGTTGGCCCGGATTAAAAGAAAACCGGGGACTGTGCCCGATCCCGTGATTTCGGAACAGCGCTTGCCGTGATGGCAATGAAACGGATCGCTTGTCCCGGCTGCGGCGGGATGTTCGCAGACGTGAAGGGGCCGACCCACCGCTACATGGAAGCGAGCCCGGGCTTCTGGGCCGCATATGGCGTGATCCTGGCCCGCGAATACAGCGATCCGGTTTACCGTGAAGTCCACCGGCTCAGCGTGGACGCCTACGCCGCGCAGCATCCGGGGCGGCCGTCACCGCAGAGCATCCGCTCGGTGGGACTGCACCTGGTCCGCTTGTGCCTCTTGCTTGAACTCGGGCTTGCGTACGAGAAGGCGAACGCCGCCATGCTCGCCGCAACAAAGATCAAGCTTGCATTTACCTGGCTCGAGCCGCCGCCATATCTCGGACCGCTAACCGTGGCCGATATCGTCGAACTGAGTTCTGTGGATGAACACAAGCAGGCGGTCCGCGCCTGGGCCCTGGCGGTGTGGCGGGCCTGGTCGTCCCACCACCAGGCCGTTCGCCGCTGGCTGCCGGCGCCATATTCCGGGATGAAAGGAAATTGCCTAAAATGAATTTTGCAAGCAAACAAATAATGGAGACCGTAAATGAAGACCATGAGAAAAAGAATGCTTCTGATCGCCGGAATGCTTGTCCTCGGCTTTCTGTCGACCGGCGGGACGACGGCCCTGGGTGCAGAACAAAAATCGCAGGCCGGCCCCGAGCGGGGCAACGAAATGATCCTTGCCGCCAGCTCGCCATTCGAAGACATGACCGAAGCCGCGCTCGCGGGGGACAGGAAAGGGATCGAGCGCGCCCTGCGGGCATACGATGCCCAGTCCGGCAAGCTGGAGGGCGTGCTTCCCGCCGCCCGGCGGGACGAGCTGCGGGTACTGGCCGCCGATATCAGGAAAGCGAAAGACCGGGGTTCTATTGAGACGATCGTCCTGAAAGCGCCGGAAGCATACCGGACCCTCATCGAGGGGCTTGACCGGGGCAGCTTAAAGGTCCCGCTGGAAGTTTCTCTCCTGGACTACGCCGGGTTCAGGTTCCTGGCTTTGCTTCACGTCAAGCCCATGGATTGGCCGTCGCTCCTGGGTGCGGGGGAGCAAGCGCGGAAGAATTGGACCGCGATCAGGGCGAAGGTGGCGGACGGCGGCCTGCGCGACGCCGTGGATGTCGCCATCAACGGAATGAACCGGGCCTGCACCTTGAAGAATGCCGATATGGCCCTCCTGGCCGCGCAGGTCGATCTGGCCCTGGTGGACCTGCTGGAAGCCGGCTTCGAAACAGCCCATTGAGTCGAGCCATTCCCTTGATTGCAAAAGCGACACGTCGGGGAATTTGGGGACGATGATTGACTTTGTGACTTTGGGATATATGATGAAAAAGGAAAACGCAAGCGCCCGTGGTTGAATAATGGATCAAACGGCGGAATTGAAAACCCTTGCCGAAAAACTGGGAGTGGACCTGTTCGGCGTGGCCGATCTGGAGCGGCTGCAGGGAGTGCCGGTGGGCATGGGCGCTCGCTGCTCATCGTATCGCCCGAGTACGGCCCAGTCCACCGCTGGATCGCCCTGCTGACCAACCTGGACCTTCAGCCCGGCGCGCCGCTGGAGAATCGCTGCGGCGACTGCCGCCTGTGCATCGACAGCTGCCCGCAGCAGGCCCTGACATTCGTCCCCTTTGCTGACCATCCCGGGAGCAGGGAGGAGGTGCTGGACATCACTGCCTGCAGGGGGGACGACAGCTGCCTGGTCTGCCTCGAGGTCTGCCCCTGGCTGGAAAAAGGAAGAAACGCTGGAAACGGATCGTAAGCTAATTCAAGGAAACGTGACAACCATGAAAAAATCAATAATTCTCCTGGCCTCCTGCCTGGTTCTCGCATCGTGCCTACCGGAGAGTTCGCCTCCTGCCGAGCAGATGGTCAGCATCGGAACCCACCGGCTTCAGTTTCTTAGCCAGGGGAGCGGGACCCCGGTCGTGGTCATGGATAGCGGCATTACCGACCAGCTGGACAAGCTGAAAGCGCTGCAGGCGAGCGTCAGCCTGGTGACGCGGGTGATCACCTACAATCGGGCCGGATACGGGAAAAGCCAGGCCGGGCCGCTGCCCCGCGACGCCGGCCGCGAGGCGGAGGAGCTAAAGACGCTGCTGGAGAAGGCGTCGGTGCCAGGCCCCTATGTGCTGGTCGGTCATTCGCTCGGGGCCCTGAACGTGCAGGTGTTCGCCGCCAGGTACCCCGACGATGTTGCCGGCATGGTGCTGCTGGATCCGCCGCCGCTCTCATTCATTCTTGGGCAGGAATACAAGGATTTCGTGCCCATGGCCGAGGGGATGACCGCGGAATGGCAGGCCATTGCCGACTCCGCCGCGAAGTCGGATAATCCCGAGGAGTGGGCGCGATCGGCTTTCTTCCTCATGATCGCATCGGAGCATCGTGAGATGTTCGGGACGACGGCACGACAGGCGGCCGCAATCCCGTCGTTTGCTGACATGCTTTTACTGGTGATGGCCGCGGGAAAGGCCAACCCTGCTTTCGGTAATATGGCAGAGGCGTACCAGAAATATTGGATCGGGCAAAGCCGCAAGCTGAGCGAAAAATCCACCCGAGGCAGATTCGTGATCGCGGAAGGCTCCGGGCATTACCTCTACCTGGATGTCCCGGACCTTGTAGCCAAGAGCATTGTCTCCGTTGTCCACGAGGTACGGGCTAAATTGTAATTGGGGAAGGCAATGGGGTCACTTCCTTCATTATGACATATTAAGTTGCTATAATTTGCTGTTAGGAGGAATACGATATGGCCTATGAAGCCGAGGGAAAAAAGATCGCCGTCGATCTGCGCGCAAAATGCGGGCGGTTGCTTGAGGCGCGGCTGGAATCGAAGAGCCCCTGCCGCATCGTCCTGGTATTCGAAAAGCAGACCATAACCCTGCCGGGCAATTTCATTTTCCAATTCGGGTATTCGGGATCCGGGCCTGATTGCTTTCACGCCTTTCTCCAGGAGTCGGGCTTCAAGGTAACCAAGGAGCAGATCACCACGGCGAAAGAGGGCGATGTCCTGAAACCTTGATCCAGTTCGCAACAATGCGGATTTCATTTTAAGCGGTTCGTGATAGATTGCCTAGCAGTGGAGGCGGAAAAATGAAAATCAAGATAACCATGCTGATCGTCCTGGCCAAGTGCGAGGAGTGCGAGTACCTTTTTCCCGTCTGGTACCACGAGATCGTCAAGATGCCGGAGACGTACCGCCGGTTGTTCAAGCCCTGGGCCGCGAATTGAGGCGGGGGGCCTCCGGAATATCGGTGCTGGTGCTTGAATTTGTGATTTTACGAAATGGGTATGGAGGAGTGAATCGTGGAATTCTATGAAGCAGTGAAGATGCGTCGGACAGTGCGGGAGTTCAAGGAGAAGGCGGTGCCGGAAGAATCCATACAGCGGGCGCTTGAAGCGGGACTTAAGGCGCCGAGCAATGCCCACTTGAAGAGCTGGCAGTTCATTTTGTTGAAAGACAAGGCAAAGAGGGTCCGGGCCGTGGTCGAGGGGCTGCAGGCCCGGGACATGAAGGACCGCGAGGAGATCGAGCGGTTCCTGACGCGGTTCAACCAGGAGGAATTGAAAAAAGTATATCGGCGCTCACTGCCTTTGCAGCAGACCATGATGCTGCAGGCCCCCGAGCTGCTGCTGGTCTGCTACAAGATGAAGGGCTTGGGCGAATGCCGCAGCCTCTTTGAACTGAATCCCCTGGCCTCGGCCTGGATGTGCGTCGAGAACATCATGCTGGCCCTGGCCGCCGAAGGGCTGTTCGGCTGCACCTACACCCCGTACGAATCGCAGGGGCTGAAGGAGTTCCTGGGCCTGCCCGCCGGCTACGAGATCGCCGCCGTGATCCCCTTCGGCTATCCCCAGGAGCCGCCCGTGGAGAATGAGGGCGAAGACCTGGATAAGCGGCTGCATATCGACGGCTGGGTAAATGCCGTTCTTGAATAATAAGATTCTGTCATTTCAAGAACTGACGCTATTTACTGGAGCCGGCCTGGAAATGCCCGCAATGCGGCTCGCGCCTCACCTGGCATATATAGAAATGCTCCTGCGGCACAAGGTATTGAATGTTATTATGGATGTGGTAGTTGAATAAGGGAACCTGGAGAGGAAAAGATGCTGGAGAAAACAAACCTGCTGGGTGCGATCGTGGCCATCATGTATTATGTTCTGGTCATATTAATTTTTGTTGCCAGGCTGGCGGGCCGGCCGCGCCTCGAGCATCATCTGGGCTATGCCCTGTTTTTCCTGGCTGTGCCGCTGGCGTACCTTCTGGCCAAGGCGCCGTCGCTGCAAAGGCCCGCGCTCTACTATATCCAGGTCGTCCTGCTTCTGCTCTACCTGGCAGTGGAAGCGCTGCTCGATTACATCTTCAAGATCGATTTCCGCCAGGTGCGCTGGATGACCAGCGCCTATGTCACGCTTTTCTTCGCCGGCTCGGGCGGCATGCTGGGAGTGGCCGCGCTGGCCGGAAAATCATGGAGCGTCGCGGCGATCATCCTGTTCCTGGCCATGGCCGTGCTGGCATTCGTGCAGCGATCCATCACGGGCATGTGACATAACGGCGCGGGGAGAGGTCAGCGATCGGCTGGAGAAGACCGCTGACGCTGCGTGATTTAAGGCCAATTTTTCCTGAGATAATCGCTCATAAAATCGTATATAATCACCTGGCTTGCGCGGAGTAATCCGCCGGGCGAACAAAGGAGGTGCCTGTGCGCTTAAAACTGATCTCTTTCCTGTTTGTCTTCATCGCCGTCACTTTGGCGGTCTTCCCCATCGTGGCTTTCAGGGTGACGGGAGCGTCGCTCTCCGTCTCCGAGCCCGAATACCGGGGCTTCTGCCCCCACCGCTTCATTTTTACCGGCAGGATCACGACCAACCGCGAGGGCACGATGCGCTACCGCTGGTTGCGCAGCGACGGCTCCGGCGGCGCCGAGGAAACCCTGGCGTTCGCGTCGGCGGGGACGAAGACCGTATCCACTTATTGGGAACTGGGGGGCGCGATGGGAACCTATCACGATCGCTGGATGCAGCTTGAGATCCTGGCGCCCAATTCCCTCACTTCCAACCGGGCCAAGTTCGACCTGGAGTGCATTCCCCAGATGCGCCTGGAGCGGAAGATCTACAAGGTGTCGGGCCGCATCATTGCCGGCGGCTCGCACGCCGACTGGCTCAGCGGGCTGCAGTTGAAAGTCAAGCTCATGCGCGGCACCCGGACGGTCAGCACCTGCACGGCCGCCTTCAACCGTGACGGCATCTGCCCTTATTCGCTGGTCGTGTTCAATGCCCCGGGCAGCTATCGGGTGACCGTGGAGCCGGTCCACCCCACTAATCCCGACAAGTTCCACCTGTGCTTCAACAGCGTCGATCCGGCCAGCATCTCGGTCACGCTGACCGAGGCGGCGCCCGAGGCGATCAACAAGAATTTCAATCTCACCTGGAGCTGGCGCCACCTGGACATGAACCAGGAAGCCTTCGATTCCCCCTGCTGGTAACTGGCAAGTCCTGGTTCGGTATTTGATTGAACTTTTTCTGCTATAGTTGCAATTTGTTTTCGGGAGAATGCCAATGAAAAAAATCGGGCTGTTGGGCGGCATCACCTGCGAATCCTCGCTGCTCTATTACAAGCTGGTCAATGAGATGACCAGGGAGAAACTCGGGGGCCACCATTCGGCCAGGAGCGTCATGGTCTCCGTGGATTTCGCCGAGATCCAGCCCCTGACCGAGCGCGGAGACTGGGACGGGGTGCTGACCATCCTGTTGCGGGCGGCCCGGGACATCGAGCGCGGCGGCGCCGATTTCCTGCTGCTCTGCGCCAACACGGCCCACAAGCTCGCCGCTGAGATCGGACGGGAGATCGGCATACCGATCCTGCACATCGTGGACGAAACCGCCCGTGAGATCCTGAAGGCGGGCTTCGGCAAGGTCGGGCTGCTGGGCACGCGCTTCACCATGGAAGAAGATTTCTTTAGTGGCAGGCTGAGGGAAAAGCACGGCATCGAGGCGCTGGTGCCGGAGAAGAAAGAGCGTGAGCGCATCCACCGCGTCATCATTGACGAGTTGGCGCTGGGCAAAGTCGATCCCGCCGCCGGCAGGGATATCTGGGGGATCATCGACGGACTCGTGGCCAGCGGCGCCCAGGCCATCATCCTGGGCTGCACCGAGTTGCCGCTGCTGATCAAGCAGGAGCGGGGCCGTATTCCGCTCTTTGACACCACGCTGATCCATGCCCGGGCGGCGGTGGAGTACGCCCTGGGGACTTAAAATATCAAGGACGGATGAATGGGGAGAAAATGGAGACGGAATGCGATGGATGATTTATGATAATATAGTCAAATCATGAGCCAAGCAAAGACAAAACAATTTCGGCTCGCGGCCGGGAATGCAGGGAAGGCGGCAAGACCCGGCCATGCGGCCTGGCGGTGCCTGGCCATGGCCGTTGCCTTGTGCACCTGGCTGACGGCGAATCTTGCCCTGGCCCAGGTTGCGGAACCGCAGGTCTGGCCGTACGCTGGCAGCAGCCTGTGGCATTGGGTCACTCCCAGGACCGACCTCACGCCCGAGCAGATCGCTGCCGTATTCAAGAAAGCGGTCGCTGAGGAAACGGCGTTCCTGGACAGCAAGTTCGGCGCCTCGGTGTTTTTTGCCAGGAAGATGCGCACAACAAGGGGCAAGGCCGGCAAGAGAAAGGAATACAGAGAGCGGCCCGAAAAAGCCGACGATCTCAGGATAGAAGCCGAATGGCGCAGCGGCTACCTGAACCAGTATCGCGGCCAGTCTTACTGCTTCATCGCCCTGGATTCCATCCGCGGCATGGATTTGCATTACCTGCCCAATCCCAGCGAGCTCTTTGCCAAGGCCCCCCCGGGCCGCAACTGGAATGTCAACATTCTGGCCGCCTCCCGCTTCAGTTTTTTCTTCGCGCTGGAGGATACTGCCCGCGCCTTCATCAATGCCGCGGCATCGCTCCTCGAACAGCGGGGCTTGGCGCTGAGGTTTTCCCGGTTCGGGCTGATGTGGGAGAACGTGACTCCCGCTCAGGCCGCCGACATGGGCAGAGCGGTTGGCGAGGGCATCCTGGTCACCATGGTCGCCCGCTCCGGGCCGGCGGGCCTGGCCGGCATCCTCCCCCTGGACGTGGTCCTGGAGGTCAACGGCACCAAGGTGAAAAGCTTCTCCCATTTTTCGCTGCTGCTGGACGGCATTGCCCCGGAGGGCCGGGCTGCGCTACTCCTGCTGCGGCGCCTGAAAAACCCGCACGACTACCCCGAAACGACTGCCTGGAATACCCTGACCGTGGAAATGGAGGCCAGGTAGGAAACTTCCGGGTTTGGGTCTCGCTGGCGGATGCTGCCGGGCCGTATTGAATGATCGCCGATTTTTGTTGTATTTGCGGTATTTTTGCATTATATAATATAAATAAGGAGTATAAAATGCATTGGATGGACGGTCATTGGGGGTGGGGTTTTGGGATGATTTTCTTCTGGATACTGGTCATCGTGGGCATTGTCATCCTGGTCAAGTGGATACTCGGGCAGAAGCCGCCGGCGCTGCCCCAGGGAGATGCGGCGCTAGACATTCTCAAGAAGCGCTATGCCAAGGGTGAAATTTCCCGGGAGGATTTCGAGCGCATGAAGAAGGACCTCGAAGGCTGATCGGGGCTGCGAAAAAGAAGGGTTGTATCAAGCAGCCGGACAGCCATTTCCCGGTGAACATTTAAAATCAAGGCCCGACTCCGCAGCATTTCGACTTGCAGCGGTTCAACAATTTGAACCGCATTTTTATTGAAAAATAATAAATTCAATTTTATATTGATAAAATGAATTGAAATGGAACAGAAGGGAGATGGAAATATGAGTACAAAAGTAAACACGGAAAAAAATGAACACAAGGATCCTGTCTGCAACATGACCGTAGCCGGCGATAGCAAATACCAGTACCGCCATGGGGGCGAGCAATATTATTTCTGCAGTGAACATTGCCTGCACAAATTCAAGGAGCACCCGGAACAATATCTGGAAAAGGAAAGCTTGCCTTCTCATGAATCACCCGGCGAGCCGGTACCATACACCTGCCCCATGCATCCGGAAATCCGCCAGCAGGGCCCCGGCATTTGTCCGAAGTGCGGTATGGCATTGGAAGCGGCGGGCCTACCGGCGATGCAGGTCAAAACCGAGTACACCTGCCCCATGCATCCCGAAGTGCGGCAGGACCATCCCGGGAATTGCCCGAAATGCGGCATGGCCCTGGAAGCGCTCACGGTCGGTGTTGAAGAAAAAAATGAAGAACTCGTCGATATGACCCATCGCTTCTGGATCAGTGTCGTTCTGGCATTTCCGGTGTTCATCCTGGCCATGATCGCCGACCTGGCGCCGGCCTGGTTGCCGGCAGGGCTTTCCCTGCCCATGGTGCAATGGCTCGAGTTCGCCCTGGCAACACCTGTCGTGCTGTGGGGCGGTTGGCCGTTTTTTGTGCGCGGCTGGCAATCGCTCCGCACCTGGAATCTCAATATGTTCACCTTGATCGCCCTGGGTGTCTCCGTGGCCTGGATATATAGCGTCGTGGCCCTGTTGTTCCCGCAGATTTTCCCTGCCATAATGCAGATGAAGGGCGGCAGGGTGGATGTCTACTTTGAAGCGGCGGCAATGATCACGGCCCTGGTGCTTCTGGGGCAGGTACTTGAATTGCGCGCCCGCTCGCGGACCAATGCGGCCATTCAGCTGCTGCTTGGCCTGGCCCCGAAAACGGCACGAATCGTGCGCAAAGATGGGGCGGAAGAGGATATCCCGCTGGAGCACGTACAGGCCGGCGATACCCTGCGGGTGCGGCCCGGCGAGAAAGTCCCGGTGGATGGCACGGTCATCGACGGTGCCAGCAACGTGGACGAATCCATGGTCAGCGGTGAACCCATGGCGGTGGCCAAGGCCAAGGGCGCGAAACTGATCGGCGCCACGGTCAACGGAACGGGCAGTTTGCTGATGCGGGCGGAAAAAGTCGGCGCTGATACCTTGCTGGCACAAATCGTCAGGATGGTAGCCGAGGCGCAACGCTCGCGCGCGCCAATTCAAAAACTGGCCGATGTCGTTGCCGGCTACTTCGTGCCCGCGGTCGTGACCGTTGCCGTGGCTGCATTTGTTGTCTGGTCGCTATGGGGACCGGAGCCGCGACTGGCGCATGCCATTGTCAATGCCGTTGCCGTACTGATCATCGCCTGTCCTTGTGCGCTGGGATTGGCCACGCCCATTGCCATCATGGTGGGAACGGGGCGCGGCGCCATGGCCGGTGTGCTGATCAAGAATGCCGAAGCGCTGGAGATCATGGAAAAAGTCGATACCCTGGTGGTGGACAAGACCGGCACCCTGACCGAAGGCAAACCAAAGCTGGTCGCGGTGCAAGCGCAAGCAGGGTTCAGCGAGGATGAAATACTGCGCCTGGCCGCCAGCCTCGAACGCGCCAGCGAGCATCCGCTGGCCGAAGCCATTGTGCAGGGAGCAAAGGAAAAAGGGATCGGGCTGGTCAAGGCCGAAAACTTCCAATCCTTTACGGGGAAAGGTGTCACGGGTGAAGTGGCCGGACATGCAGTGGCGGCGGGAAACGGCAAACTGCTGGAAAGCCTGGGTATTCATGCGGGAGACTTGTCGCAGCAAGCGGACAAGCAACGCGCCGAAGGCCAGACGGTCGTGTTGCTCGCCATTGATGGCAAAGCAGCCGGTTTGATCGGTGTCGCCGACCCCATCAAGGGCTCCACAGCCGAAGCCATCCGTGATTTGCATGCCGAAGGGTTCCGCATCGTGATGCTTACCGGTGACAGCCGCACCACCGCGAAAGCGGTTGCCGACAAACTGGCAATCGACCAGGTGCATGCCGAAGTATTGCCTCAACAAAAAGCCGAACTGATCAAGGAGCTTCAAGCCCAAGGCCGCATCGTTGCCATGGCGGGGGATGGAATCAATGATGCCCCGGCGCTGGCCCAGGCCCAGGTCGGTATCGCCATGGGCGCGGGTACCGATGTGGCAATCGAAAGTGCCGGCGTTACCTTGGTCAAAGGCGATCTGCGGGGAATCGTCAGGGCCAGACGCTTGAGCCGGGCCACCATGCGCAATATCAGGCAGAATTTGTTCTTTGCCTTCGTTTACAACACGGCGGGTGTTCCCATTGCCGCGGGAGTGTTGTATCCATTCTTTGGGATTCTGTTGTCGCCGATCATTGCCGCCGCGGCAATGAGCTTCAGCTCGGTTTCCGTGATCAGCAATTCGCTCAGACTTAGACGAGTGCAATTGTAAGGGAAAGGTCCGGGGTCTGCAGATCCCGGAAATTGTAACTTCCGAGTTCAGGTCTTGCTAATGGCCGTCGGCGGCGCGCTTACCGCGCAAAATGACGTGTGGGTGTAAAAGGATAAGACCAGGGACGGCCCAGGGTTTTATGGATGGAGAAAATTCCCGACAGCGAAAGCATTCATTCCCAATCCGTCCGGGAGCGATTTTCTTGACAATTAAAAAACCGGTCTTATACTTGGTCATGGATCGAACATGTCAATATTAAATAAGATATTTGAAGTCATGGTTCTCTTTTTCCCATTGTTGTTGACGGTCCTGGGTTTCGGATTGTTGCTCTGGGGCGTGCATCGCCTGCTCATCGGGAGGCATGGCAACCTCGGCAACGAGCGCATGTTTCCCCGGCAACTCGTTATATTGGGGTTGACCATTGCCGGTGTCGTGGCAATAGTGCTCGCTCTTCCTGTAAGCGTGAGCTCCCGTAACCAGATTATTTGGGTTATCGGCCTGGTGGTTTCGGCCATCTTCGCCTTTTCATCAAGCACCATTTTCGCGAATCTCATGGCCGGGATTTTGCTTCGTATTACAAAGCCGTTCCGCATCGGTGATTTTGTCAATGTTCGCGACATCTTCGGGCGCGTCACGGAAAGGGGGCTCTTCGACACGGAGATCCAGTCCGAGAACCGGGAGCTGATCGCCATCCCCAACACCTACCTGATCTCGAACCCCGTCTCCACGGTCCCGGGCTCCGGCGCCATCGTCAGCGCGTCGCTTTCCCTGGGTTACGATATCCACCATGCCAGGGTCGAGCCCCTCTTGATCGAGGCCGCGGAAAAGAGCGGCCTGGAGGAGCCCTTCGTCCATATCTTGGAACTCGGCAATTACGCGGTCACCTACCGTGTCTCGGGCGTTCTCGGCGAAGTGAAAGGGCTGATCACGGCCCGTTCCAATCTCTACCGGGCGGTTTTGGACGTGTTGCACGGTCACGGCATCGAGATCACCTCCCCGGTTTACCAGAACCAACGCCGCTTGGCGGAAGACAAGCAATGCATCCCCCAGCCAATGTTGGAAAAACGGGCGGAAAAAGCGCCGGACGCCGAGAAGATCGTATTTGACAAGGCGGAGCAGGCCCAGCAGAAAGAAAATGAGAAAAATGAATTGCTGGAAAACATCAAGCAATTGGAAAAGGAGCTCAAGGAAGAAGCGAACGCGGATAAGGATAATATTAATGAGGCGCTTGAAAAAGTCCGTAAGCGCCTGAAAGCCTTTGAGGAAAAAGCGGCGGAATGAGCAGAAAACGGGGAGGCCCGATAGAAAGATATTCGAGCGGATTGCAAAAAGGGAATGATCTTTGAAAAGCGGGCAGTAGATTGTTTTAGGCGTTTCAATCGGCATTTTTGCCAAGAGGGAAAACAATGAAAACCATCGGCCTCCTGGGCGGCATGACCCGTGAATCCTCGCTGCTGTACTACAAGCTGATCAATGAGCTGGCCAGGGAGAAGCCGGGAACCAACCATTCGGCCGCCAGCGTCATGGTATCGGTTGATTTCGGTGCGGTGGAACCACTGATGGAGCGGCGCTGAGAATCATGAATAAACTTCGCTACTTTATTGGGTTTCTCCTCTTGGCGAGCCATCCGCCGGCGATCCTGCTCTGGGTGGCCATCCATCCTTTCGCGCCATTCTGGCGCAGGCTGGGGCCGGTTTGGACCTATGTTTTGCTGGGCATCCCGGTGGTCGGGTACATGATTGCTGCCTGGATAGCCCGTGATTTTTTTCTGGGGGTCGACCTGGGAACCCATGTTGTCCCCATAGCCCTTGCAGCAGTCTGCGTCGCGGCCGGCGTGCTGCTGAACCGCGAGCGGCGCAGGCACTTGAATTTTTCGACTCTTTCAGGGATGCCGGAGCTTTCCCGGCAGCAATATCCCGGCAGGCTGCTGACCGATGGCATTTATGGGAGGATCCGTCACCCCCGTTACGTTGAAGTCCATTTCCTGGTCTTCGCTTATGCGTTTTTCGCTAATTATACCGGGGCCTACCTGGTCGCGCTGCTGAGCATACCACTGATTTATCTGGTGGTGGTGCTGGAAGAAAAGGAATTGCGCGCACGTTTTGGGGAGGCCTACGACGAATACTGCCGGAGCGTTCCTCGCTTCATTCCGGCGCGGCGGCCGCGAAACGATCGCGGTTGAGCACGGATCAGATCCTTGAAAACGGCATATTTTTTATGTCGGTGCCCCCATCAGGCGCGTACATACTGGGCCAGATCCCGATTTGGAGCTGATACTAGAGGGATGCTATGAAAAAAACGATTTTACTAGTTTTCGTCATTTTTCTTGGTGTTTCATTGCCTGACGAGGAGCCACGAAACTGCTCCACCTTCATGCTCAAGGCCGGTCAGGAAATTTTCCTGGGGCACAACCTGGACGAATCCCCTGAATTGTTCGTGCCCGGGCTGGTTTGCATCAACAGCCGCCAGGCCTATCGCGAAGCGATCAGCTGGAACGAACTTGTCGCCCCGCCCCGGGATTATGAAAAAGCGATCGTTGCTTTTGAAAAAAAGCCGGCGCCCAAGCTCAGCTGGATTTCCAAATATGGCTCCGTCACCTTCAACAGCGAAGGCGTCGATTT
>Ga0268280_1000661_pt1 | contig 27067 bp, 28 predicted proteins | sample saktaG_9_FD_190139 | JGI IMG/M metagenome (GOLD analysis project Ga0268280, IMG submission 190139) | Saline water microbial communities from Sakinaw Lake, British Columbia, Canada - sak_2011_5_24_40m | ecosystem: Environmental > Aquatic > Non-marine Saline and Alkaline > Saline ...
TTCCATCTGCATCTTGATCGATTTTTTCATTTGTAGTTACAAAGTAACTACACTGATTAATAAAGATTTCGGTACTGGAGAATATAAATCAAAATTCGCTTCAGAATACTAACCTATTACGATTTGTAACCACCAACAAGTGATTAAAATACGGCTAAACTACCTGGCTTCCGCCAATCGAAACATATTTAACTTCTTTCGCTGAGAAATCCTCGATGGCCAACAAACAGAAGACCCTTGATCGGCTCAACAAGGAGAAGGAATATGAGGATTCATTGGTGGAGAGGCTTGATTCTTATTTCGTCAGCTCATTGCCTGACATCGCCGACCTCAGCGACAAGGAGAAGGCAAAGATCAGGGAGACCCTATTGATAATAATCGATGAGTCCAAGAGGCATAGCTACTTATTCAACCAATTGGTGCAGATGGTGTTCGAGCATGGAGAGAATAACTACTAAAGCAGAGCTCTTGGAGCGGCTGAAGGACATCCGCATAGTTGAAGTGCTGGCAAGGAACGGCTACGAAGAGGATATCACCACTTTCAAGAATTTCGAGATCAAAAATACCATTGAAAGGATAAAAGAGGATGAGGACAAGCACATAAAGCTCTTGGACGAGCTAATAGCGATGCTGAATCATTAAGTCGAGATTATCATTCAATAAGTAGCATGGAGTGAGACTACGCCGCAGCGCACGTCTCACACTAATCGTTTCGCCAGCCTTTAAGGGCAAAGGCTGAGTGATGCTGAATCATTAAGGAGTGTTCTTATGAAAAGCTCATGGAAAGCAGGCGTATCATTTGGGATGACTTCTGCCACGATAACAATCCTCGGGCTGATGATGGGATTGAACGCAGGAACCCACTCAAAATTAGTTGTTGCTGGAGGAATATTGACAATCGCTGTCGCAGATGCTTTCTCAGACGCCCTCGGCATGCACATGGCAGAAGAATCTAATAAGACTGATAAAAAAGGGGTGTGGGAGGCGACAATAGCTACTTTTCTCACAAAGCTATTGTTCGGGCTGACGTTTCTTATACCGATCATATTATTATCCCTAAATACAGCAATCATAGCCAACATAGCCTGGGGCTTATTCGCGCTGGGAGTCTTAAGCTACGTCATCGCCAAGAATGAAGGTGAAAAGCCATTCAAGGTCATAGGAGAGCACATAGCCATAGCAGTCATAGTCCTGATAATATCAGACCTTCTAGGAGTAATAATAGCGAATATGTTCGGATGAGCGGTTTTAATTAGCTTTTCAAGATTTCTCGACGTCACATCGGGCGCGCCAGAATCAGATTCTCACTCTATTGAGGCGCGGTTGAAGAAAGGAACACCTTTGATTCCGAAACATTTAAATATTAAGTATACTAATATACATTTTAGTATATCGCAACGGTGAGTAAAGTGAAAAAACTAATCTACTTGGCAATGATATTCCTAGTGCCAGCGATAGTCTTTGCCGCAGCCTTCATCGTCTACAAGGTACCTTTAGGGTCGCTTTCAGCCGACGACTACTACAATCAGGGCAACACTCTGTACGCCAAAGGATTCTATGAGGAAGCAGGCGACGCATACGAGAAGGCTCTTGCCATCAAGCCAGGATTTGAAGGAGCGATGAAGAACGCAGCCTACGTATATAATAAGGCAGGAGAATACCAACGAGCAGCAGACAAGTTCTCAAAACTGATAAACATCCAGCCAGACAACCCATCATACCACTACGACTACGCAGTCAACATGGTGCTGAACATAAAGAAGAACAACGCAGGCACAATCGAAGAAGTGGAGCAAGCCATAGCCGAATTCAAGAGAAGCAACACAATCCAAGAAGGCTACGAGAAAGTCAAAGAGAACCTGGCATTCCTCGAGGAGATGAAAGAGCAGTACTATTCTAAGATCGCAGGGACGACGAGATAGAGAAGATGAATCCGTCAAACCTAGAAATGAGTTCCGTAAGATCTAGTAAATATTTCAATAATTTGATTTTTTGAGAATCCTAATTCGCGTAACAATGCAATTTGAAGAATTTTTGCACATCTGAAAGTTTGATCAAAGAGTTCTTTGCCAAAACAAACGTTGGATTTCAATGAATTATCTACATGAACCAGATAATTTCTAGTATTTATGATTTTTTCTAAAGATTCGGATAAACAAGAATTTAATTTTGGAGAGTTTGGAAGATTTAATGTGATTGCATATTTGGAAAATAAGTAAGTTAATCTTTTTCGCAGAGAGTACTCATAACCGTAAAGTATCTTGTTGCAAAGAGAATTTTTGTGACTCCTATCTAAATCAGGAGGTATGCTCCCAATTAACGGTTTATAAACGGTTTGTTCATACAAATCTCGTTCCATATACTGTTCGCCAACAAATAAACGATGAAATCCTTCCAATGCATGAACTAATGAAATGAAATTATATTCTAGATAGATGCTTTTTCGATTAATCCAGCCAAAAAGTGAAGGTAAAATTCGCTTTAATTTATCTTCTTTTAAAAACCAATTCTGAATTATTTTTTCACAATTAGATGAGATATCTGTATAAAAGAATAATATGTTGCTTGTTGATTTGAATTCTGAAAATAGATTCGGATTAATTTCTATAACTTCCACTTCTCTTGTTAAACACATTTTATTTGGATTGGCTCTTTCTTCAGCTGATACGAAGACTTGTTCTACGAATGTGTTTTTTTGAAGTGCAAATGTGAAAAATCCCAGAAAATGATTTTTAATAGCAATTAATTCGGTCAAATGAATTTTTTTCTTACAGACAATAGACAAAAAGACTTTCTGTTGAATAGCAATACTTTTTTTAGGAATAGAATTTTTTTCTAATGAAAAAGATATTTGAGCTACAATTCCTCTCTTAATTTTTAAATTAACTATCTTTGGTGGATCGAAAATAACATTAATTCCTAATCCGAATTCATTGTGTTTATAATCTGATTTAAATCCAGATATGTTCATCCATTCACTCATTGAATCAAATGTAATCGTCATTCTATTGAATTTCATTTTCCTCACACTACTAAAATGATTTCCTATTAACACACGATCTATCAGAAAAATCTTTGTTAAAACTTGACATCCGCTTATTAAATCAGCTCGGTTTGTTTCTCTGACCTTCACACAAAGATGTAATGTTATTAATTTACCATCTCCAGTTCGACCTAGAATTGTTTCATAAGATTCTTGTGTAAACGAACCATTATGTTTTTTAGGATAATAATCATCCAAACTCAATAGAATTCTGTCTTCTTGCAAAGAAAGAATTCCAGAATATTTCTTCTTGCCCAATTCAAGTATCCGCCAAACGCCATTAAATCTTTTTTCTGACATTCATCCCACCAAAACAGTTAAAATAAATAGAATCCATATTTAACTCTTTTGTTATTAGCAAGAACAGAAATAAAAAATAAAACCTTTAAGAACATAAATAGTATGCTGAGAATAAGTTTCTCAAACTCAGACCAGCCCATACTCCTTCTTCATTTCTTCGTAGCGTTCGTACACTCCTTTCTTCACTGCGTTGAAGAATTCTTTTGTGTTGAAGTGCTTTATCGAGTATCCTGGGTCTTCGTGGCATCTGTCTGGCAGCACGTCGTCTTCTGGTCCGAATCCTTGCCTTTCGTCGATTATTGGTAGAAGGTTTATTTTCTCTCCTTTATCTTTTCTATTATTGTTTCAGCCGCTTCCTGTTCTCCTTTGTCTGAGTCCAGCTCGTCCGCGAGCGTGTCTCCTTGTAATGGCAGGTCTGATACGTATCCTACGACTCCGAAGTTTATCTTCAGGCCTTCGTATCTTATCCTTGCGAGGTTTATCGCTTTTGTCGATTCGCTTAATTCCATGTCTATGCATACACAGCCTTGTTCCTTTGCCCTGACCAGCTGCTCAACGGTCTCATCAAGGACGTTCTGGACATTAAGATTGTGACCTGTATTCTTCTTTCCTTCAGAAAGGATGTTGTGAACTGGGTTTAGGAACAGGCGGTTTTCTGATAAGTCAGTCTCGTCCAGTATCCCTGTGGGGAAGACCAGGTCATGCCTTCGCATCCCATCTCCCAATCCTCCGACTCTTCCTAGCATGAAAAGGTTAAGCTCTATCGGCTTTCCGCTGTTGACTGCGAGCGCGTGATATTCTGAGAGGATCTTCTCAAGCAGCCTTCCTGCCTGGTCTGCGTAGACGTATCCTAGGTTCAGCACTTTTTCCCCGTTAATGTCAATTATCTGTGAGCGCAGGTATTCACTTGTCCCTCTGTTGAGAAGGGGCATCTTTGCGAAGGCGTTGGTTGATCCTAAGGTTATTGTGCGAATATCTCTTATATCTGTTCCCGAGAACACTCTTCTCCCTTCATGTTTAGCTTCAGGTACAAATAATCCGACAGAGCAATCGTAGGCCATATTGCGGTAGTTATTCTCTGTATTCCTATAATCATCTTCAGGCCAGAATGCTTTTATCTCGACATCTCCTCTCAGTTCCTTGTTCCTTTCCATCATGCGCCGGTATCTTAGCTCTCTTCCTGTTCCGCTGAACTGCGGTATGTGAATTGTCGCATCCTGGAGATAGAATTGTTCTCTCGGGTTTTCCTGCAGCACGCCATAGAAAGATCCGTTCCGGACCAGTATCGCCCTTACTTCCGATGGCAGGAATCCGTCGTATCGGTATATTGCTTTGACTTGTTCAGGCGTAGCGTTCTTGCCATAGAGCCTTGTATCTAGATATTTGACTTCTTGTTCCTCTGTGAATATCCTTGTCATAATCTTCACTTCTTCAGTCCTATCTCGTATATCTTGATTGTGTGCCAGTAGTCATGTCCGTCTTTCGGCTCCTTTTTCAACCCGTTTTTCAAGAGGTAGTTCAGCCATTTCTCTTCGTTCAGTACGTTCATTACTTTCAGCGGCACTGTCATCTCATCCACTATCCTCGCTTCCAGCTTTTTCTCTTCTATCATCTGGTATGGCGCTTCTCCTGAGAGGCTTGAGATGTTTGTGATGAGCTTTCCTCGGGGCTTTAGCATCTCTGGCGCTTTCGCAATCAGGTTTATCAGGAGCCCTATGCCTTCATAGGGATTGTCGTCGATGCTTGCCGGCCTTCGTATATAAGGCGGGTTGCACAGCACTCGGTCAAACTTTTTTCCTTCCACAAACTTGAGCCCATCTCCCACGTGGAATTCGACTCTGGAGTCATTGATGTTATCATCAGCGCATATCTTTGCGTACGAGTCTATATCCACCATGAACATCTGCTCTAGGTTCTCTGCGTTCTTCAGGAGGTATTTTGATATGAATCCTGATCCTGAGCCGATCTCGATGGCTTCTTTCACTCCTGAGATATCTGTCTTCCCAAGTGCCCTACAGAAAAGCAGCGTGTCGATGCTTGGCCCCCAAAGCCCTTCATACTTGTTTTCGTCGAATCTTATTGAGATCCCATCATATTCTGTGATCTTTAATCTTGAGTCTAACAGCTTGGACAGAGTGTAGCTCAGTATAGAATTAAAAGTGTTTATCTTGCGGTTGTCTGACACCAGCACAGGATTCTCAAAGCTCGCCACGTATTGCTCCATCTCCTCAGGCCATTCGTGCACTCTCCTGCCTTGTGAGTCCTTGTCCCGGCCCATGACTCTCGCTAGCTCTTTGCCGTTGGCGTAGATGTCTTGCCGGTCCAGGTTTTCTGTGAATCGTTGTATCATCTGTTTCAGAGCTCTAGCTATACTTCCGGAAACTTTCCGGGCTGTTTTCACGAGGGAAGAGGGAGTTGACCCTTTTAAATCTTTCGGTTTTGTCATCACTCCCCAGTAGTTTTAAACCTTTATATATTAGCGTATCAATAACACCAACACATGGACCCCTTAAAGAGAGAAAAATACTTTGCAACCACCGACGCAGTCGTATTCACAGTGCTCTCAGGAGAGCTGAAGATCCTTCTTATCAAGAGAAAGTATCCCCCCTTCCAGGGAAAGTTCGCCTTGCCAGGAGGATTCGTCCTCCCAAATGAGAATCTTGAAGAGGGCGTCGCAAGAGAGCTTGAAGAGGAGACAAGCGTCAAGAACATCTTCCTGGAGCAGATCGGCGCCTACGGCGATGTAAAAAGAGACCCTCGAGGCCGAGTCATCACAACAGCCTTCCTTGCTCTCATCAACAGCGACAAGGTAAAGCTTCACGCAAGCACCGACGCAGAGCTTGCCAAGTGGCATGACATCAATGACCTTCCTGAGCTGGCCTTTGACCACGATAAGATCATAGCTGACGGCCTGAAGAAGCTGCGCCACGACATCGAGAACACTGCTGTCGCCTTCCAGATAATGCCTGAGAAGTTCACGCTCACAGACTTGCAGACAACCTACGAGGCAATCCTTGGCGAGAAACTGGACAAGCGCAACTTCAGGAAGAAGATGCGTGAAGATAAGGTGTTAAAAGAGCTTTCTGAGACAAGGATGCTTGGAGCCCATAGGCCTGCGCGGTTGTTCTCGTTCAAGAAAAAGTGAATTCTGTCATCACAGAAAATTTTAAATACCAACCCAGCTACCCTTATCCAAAATGGAGCTTAGACTGTATAAAGGGACTATACTTGGAGATTATTTCTATTATCCTGAAAAAAATTACGGCATCGCGGTATTTAAAGACGGTGATGTTGACGTGGTCTCATACGATGAAGACATCGGAATCATGAGAAGAGATATGTTTAGTGGCGTAAACGAGCCATTCACACCTATAAGAATGCATAAAAATAAGTTCCAGAGGCTAGAAAAAGCAGCACATTCTAAAGATATGAAAACTTTGGATGGTATTCTTAAAAGCGTCGGCTATGTCAGAAATTCAGTCTCCCAAAAATAAGCCAGGGCGACTAAACTTTTTTCGACCGCGCCCGGTAGCACGGCCCATCCGATTCTGGCGCGCCCGAAGTCACATTTCGCTCTAATTCCACCGAATATATACTGCACTGTCGAAATCTTTATATACATGTAAGTGTATACTATACAATAAGTGAGTGCCTTTGAAGAAACTAAAAGCGTTTCTTCACAGCGCAGAAAATGTAAAAAACAAAATAACTCACTCTTAATGGTTAAGCGGAGGAGGAGGAGACGCATGGAAACTCGAGCCAACAACCAAACCGGACTGCTTCTCTTAGGCGCTCTCCTCCTCAAAACCAAAAAAGAAATCTACGACAGGGGAAAGGAAGGATTCGCTGCCTACGCCAAGTCCATGGACGCAAGCCAGCAGGAGAAAGCCAAGATACTACCTTACATCAAGCCAGGAAAAATCGCGGAGATGGGCTGCGGCAACGGAGCCGTCCTGGAGCTCATAGCCAACACATTCTCAGACAGCAAAGTCATCGGCGTCGATGTTTCTGACACCATGCTCAAGATGAGCTCGGAGAGAGATTACAAGAACAAAAACGTGACGCTCGTACAAGATGATATCAAGAAAAAGCTCTTCCCAGACAATAGCCTTGACAGCATAGTCTATTGCTCTGTGCTCCACGAAGTATATTCTTACTCAGGCTACAGCGAAGAAGCCTTGAAAGAGACCCTGAAGAACGCTTACGATATGCTGAGCCCTGGCGGACGGATAATCATAAGAGATGGAGTCAAGCCAGAGGACGGCTACCTCTTCATGAAGTTCAAGAACGAGAAGACAGAAGAGAGATTCAAGAGGTTCGCAGAGGAATTCGGACCTCACAAAATAGCATATGAAAAGACAGGCCAAGGATACCTGCTCGAATCCAAAGACGCCATGGAATTCTTATCAAAATACATCTACGAGAAAAACTGGGCGATAGAAGTCAAGGAGCAGTTCGGCATCTACACGCCAAAAGAATACGCCCAAGAGCTTGAAAAAACAGGCTTCAAAATAATCCACAACGAAAGCTATCTGATACCCTGGCTAAAGGAAACCCACTACGAGAAAGATGTCGAGCTCTACAGGAACAACAAAATCACCGGCGAGTTCGAAAGAGCAAAATATCCTGATTCTACGATGATACTGGTAGCAGAGAAGCCAGAGGAGGCTGAAGAATGAAACCTTACAAAACAGACCGTGCAGAGCTTGGAGACATCATCATGTCAGAGAAATTCGCGTACAGACAACGTGACATATGGAACAAGAAAAAGATCTGGATTGGAGGAAACAAAAAAACAGCAATTTACACTCCTTCGCGTGCAGAGGCACACTACGTAGTAGAGTTAGCTATCATGAAAGGAGACGGCACCGTAATCAATGACGGCCATTCAATTGGGCCGTACGAGGAATGGTATGTGGAAGCCAGAAAGCTCGACAAGGATGACATCTACAATCCGAAGAACGAGATGATAGCCTATCACTCCAGATTAGAGGTCTATGTCGTGGGAAAGATGGAGAGGACTTTTGTGAAGAAAGAGGAACTGGCTGACAAGGTGAGATGAATGAAAAAACCAAACCCTCTTGAGTTCACGACCGACATCGCAGTGGCAGTTGCTGACTTCTATGAGTACAGCATGGCGCATGCCAACATACTCGAGGGCATCGCTGGGAAGCAGACTGTCTTTGATGCGATCCTGAGGAGCGCTCCCACGAACAAGGTAGTCGGCTATTTCGATCATGAAGGAGTCAAGTATGAAAAGCTGGAAAAAAGGAAGTTTCTTGTCAACGCAGGGCTGGAACAGGCAGCCGCTTATTTCCTTGAAGGGAAAGGAAGCAAAAGGCTAAGAGACTATCTTGAAAATGTCGAGGAGATAAAAGACAAAAGATTCCTTGACTGGGCAGAGAACATAAGTTTCGAAGGAGATGTCTACGCGATACCAGAGGGCACAGTCTTCTTTGCAAAAGAGCACCAGCTAAGGGTACATGAGCGCTTTGAAGAGGCTCAGGTCTATGAATCATTGCTCGTCGGAACAATCAACCACGAGACCAACATCGCGACGACCGCAAACGACATCGCAGCAGTCACAAACAAGATTCTTCTTGACGGAAGCTCCAGAAGGACAGTCCCTCAAGAATCATTGATGACTTCTAGAGCAGCAAGGATCGGCGGGTTCCACGCTAGTTCTAACGTGGCGTTTGGTATGAACTATGATGAGAAAGCAGGTGGAACCCACGGCCACTCTTATGTCATGATCCACCCGACAGAATACTCTGCCTTCAAGGCGCAGGCAAAGGCGAGCAACGACAAGGTGTGCTTCCTTCTCGACACTTACAATGTAAAAGATGCGTTTGAGTCAGCCCTCAAAGTCGCAAAGGAGGAAAAATTAGGCCACTTCGCGTTCAGGATAGATTCAGGAGACCTTCTTGTGCAGGCAAGATGGATACGCGATGAGATGAAAAAGAGAGGCTACACAAGAAAAGAATATGCTCTGGTGGCATCTGACGACCTCACTGCCGCAAAGATAGAGAAGCTCGAGAAAGGAGGCGCGGACATCGACAAATATCTTGTCGGGACTTATGTCGCAAACCCGCCAAGGCCAGTCACCGCAGTCTACAAGCTCTCTGCTTACAAGAACAACGGAGAGATGGTCTATGACCAGAAAGCCGAATGGATAAACGAAGCAAAGATATCCGAGGACAGAGGAAAATCAACCCTTCCAGGAATAAAGCAAGTTTACAGGGTCTCTGGCAATGACGGATTCTACAAGAAAGACATTGTCGCGATGGAAGGCGAGAGCCTTGAAAAATATCTCGAGAATGGGGACAGCTACGAAGGGCTTCTGGTGCCAATAATCAAGTCAGGAAAGCAGGTCTACGACTTCCCGACAATCGACAATCTCTCTGACATGAGAAAAGAGCAGCTGAAAAGGTTCAAAAACATCGCAAACTACGAAGTCATAATTTCAGACGGCGTGAAAAACGCCCAGGAAAAGATAGTACAAGAGCACTACGGCAGTGCATGATGAGGAATGATAAAAATGGAAACAAAAAAAAAGAACATCTACATCGGAGTGAACACAGACTGGTCAGATTCGTTCACAAACTTGAAAGGCGCATTTTATTGCGGGACGACCCAGAAACAGATAGATCTTGCTGCAATGCTGATGCCACACATGGACTTAGTAATATACGCAACTGACTTTCACTCCATCAAGAGCAAGGAGTTCAAGATAAACGGAGGCCTTTGGATAATACACAACGCCGCTGAGTTCCTGAATATCGATGTGACCAAGTACGGGCTTAAGAAAGATACTACAATCAGCCCCAGACAGATAAAGACAATCGATGATGTCATCAATAAGGCCAAGTCTGGCATAATCGTACCAAAGCATGTCTATTACCAAGACGACGAAGTCCCGTCATTCCTCCCAAAAGATGTTGAGCAGGCATTCGGCGAGAGGATAATAACCCCTGATGAGTTCTTGAAGGAGAAATTCACATACATAATCTCACCAAAGATATTCTTCGACGCCACAAGGACAGTCAGCGATTATGGTCTGCCTCACAAGAAGGTCAAAGGGATACCAACTCGGGACTACAACGTATTCAGCTTCCTGCAGAAAAAATTCTCGAGCGACCAATATAATCTTGTCTTCATAAACACCGGAGTTGTGGAGAACATCTGCAGGCATTACACCTCGACAGGCCAGAGGCAGCTCTTCCCGGAGGCGAGGGTAATCAATCCGATCGGGACAACAACAGAGTTGGCAGGCATTGGCCTGGGATTTGAGGATAGGGCGCAGGTCAAAGACGCATGCATGCGCATATCCAAGGACATCAATGTCGAATACAAGACTGTCGATGATATAATTAGAGAGATAAAAGAATACAGACACATGGAGAGGGAAAGATGAGCACACTTGATCAATACATCGGGACCCTGGTCGGCTGCGCTGTCGGCGACGTTCTTGGCATGCCTGTGGAGAACTGGAAACGTGAGCACATCAAGAAGTACGTCGGAGGGATCACAGGCATAATGGATGTCCCGATACCAAGAGACGCGAATGGCAATAAGCTCAAAAGCGATGAGTTTGGCAAGATCGGCTATGGGATAACGAGAAAGATGAACAGGGGAGATTACACCGATGACACAATTTTGACACTTGCCATCGCAGAGTCAATCGCAGCAAAGAAAGGCCTGGACCTTGGCGACATCGCAAAAAGGCAGTTCCTTGAATACGATAAAAGGATAATGCCCAACGGCTATGTAATGGGAGGTTTCGGAAGCACAACAAAGAAAGCATTTGAGAATCTCAAGAAAGGTGTTTCTCCAGAAGAATCAGGCCTTCCAGGACCTGGCACCGGTCCGGCGATGAAGATGGCACCGGTAGGAATTTACATGGACGCGACAGAAAGATATTCTAGAGGATTATATTTCGCTGACAAGATAGGAAGGATAACCCACACAGACCCAAGATCCATCGCAGGAGGTTTAGTGCAGGCTTACTCTGTCTACAGGTTGCTCCAAGGCATAGAGAGAGAAGATTTTGTCAATGAGGCATCAAGCCTTTGCGCTGGCTTCGAGGACTTCAAGACAAAATATCCTGGGATGGTCAAGCCCGATTACGCTCTCTTCGGAGGATTCAGATGGATACTGGAGAACAGGGACGCAGATTCAGAAGAAGCTTTCAAGGCTCTCGGTAACTCAGGCCTGGCTTTCGAGGCGCATCCTTTCGCTTTTTTCATGTTCCAGAAATACTGGAATCAGCCGCTCGAAGGCCTTATCGAGACAATCAACTTCGGCGGAGACTGCGACACAACAGGAGCCATCTACGGAGCGCTCTGCGGAGCAAAGTACGGTATGATATTCCCGGATGAATGGGTCAACGAGATAAAAGGAGTTGATAAGCTTGTCAGCGCAGCGAAAGGAATATATGATTTAAAACAGCGAGGGTGAAAACATGTTAGGAATCAGTTATTTCAAGGCAGAACCGACAGAGTACGCCAGGATCAGTGTTGGCGGCAAGACAAAGAAAGAAGGGAAAGGGATCTCTAAGATGATCTGGCAGCAGTACAGGACCAGCGTCGAAGTAGTTCCTCTGTCTTTGGTAGAGCATCCGTTTGTTTTCAATGAGCTCAGCGGAGACAACCAGCAGATGAGCCTTCAAGGAGGGCTTGTATATGCTGTTTCTGAGCCGAACGTTATGCTTCAGAGATTCAATTTCTCAGTCGATCCGAAAACAAAGGATTATCACACAGATGATAATACAAAGCTTCCTGAGCAGATAACGATGCTCGCGCATAACAAGGCAAGGGAGATAATACAGGGCACTCCTCTTGAGACTCTTATCAAGATGGGGGACCGTCTTGCAAAAGAAGTCACTGCATCTCTCAAGGTAAGCGAAGAGCTGAAATCCTTGGGAGTTAATGTAGATATGGTCTACTTCTCATACATTAAGCCCAATAGCGAGATAGCAAAGGCCATAGAGGCGCCTTTCAGGGAGAGCTTGCTGAAGCACGCTGATGAAGCCATATACGCCAGGAGAGCCGCGGCTGTGGAGCAGGAAAGGACCATAAAGAACAACGAGCTTGACACAGAGATCGCTCTTGAAGAAAGAAAGAAGGAATTGCTTGAAGAAAAAGAAAAAAACGTGCTCAAAGAGGCTGAGTTCAATGCGAAAGCAACTGAGCTAGGGCTCGCAGTCTACAACAATATGACCCCTGAGCAGCTCATAGGCCTGGGGTTATACAAGATAGGAGAGAACGCACAGAAGATAGAGAACCTCAGCATCACGCCCGAATTATTAGGAAGCCTGATGGGTCAGGTCAGCAAAAAGAGATGAAAAAATGCTTGACAAGATTGTTATTATAAAAAAAGCGACTGGCCTTGAGGAGTTGTTGAGAAGGCATACAACAACTTCTCAGGTCAAGTTTTATTTAGAGTCAAGAGGAGAGTCGTACGATTATTATAAGGAGGCCCATGACGATTACATAAAAGGATTAGAAGAAACGATCGCTTCAGTACCAAAAGAATACAGGCTCCAACTGATCGACAAGGATAACTTGGCAACATTCCAGTTCTCCGACAGAGATGTGATTGTCAGCGTTGGAGGGGCCGGGATGCTTGTCAATGTCGCAAAATATGTAGGCACACAGCCAGTCATATCAGTGAACCCTGACACAGAGAGGTTTGATAGCGTACTGTCAAGCTGTACTCCTGAAGAGTTCCCAGCATTTCTCAAGAAAGTTGGAGATGGAAAAGCAAAGACCGAGCCGCTCACGATGGCAGAGGCAAGGCTTGAGGACGGCCAGGTGCTTTATGCGCTGAATGATTTCTTCATAGGTAGGAGCGATCATGTCTCTGCAAGATACCTGCTCAAATACGACGGAGACGAGGAGCGCCAGTCAAGCAGCGGAGTGATAGTCTCCACCGGCACCGGCTCGACCGGATGGATGACCTCTGTTGTCAAAGGAGCGTACAAGATAGCATCGGCGAATTACGAGATGGAGGATGTAGAAGAAGAGGAGCCAATCGACATCCCGTTCTCAAGAAGCGCAGAGCACCTCCTGTTTGCTGTGAGAGAGCCGTTCCCGTCCAGGTCATCATCTGCAGACATAGTCTATGGCAGGGTCACAAAAGAGAATCCGCTGGAGATAACCTCCAACATGCCTGAGAAAGGGGTAATCTTCAGCGACGGAGTGCTCGAGGACTACCTGGAGTTCACAGCAGGCAAGACAGTGACTGTTTTTCCTTCAGAGAAGAAGGTGAACCTTGTGAGGAGATGAAAACATGGAAGGTGAAAGCTTGGAAAAAAGGATAATATTGCCGACGATGGACGCTGAGAGAGTCGCTGATGAGATCGGCGATTTCATCATCCGCGAAGTCCTTAGCTGCGGTTACACCGGCGGAGTTATCGGTCTCTCTGGCGGAGTTGATTCCACGACAGTCGCTGCTCTTGCCAAGCGCGCATTCGACAGGTACAACTCAGCCAATCCTGAGAAGCCACTCAAGCTTGTCGGCTACATGCTTCCTTCAAAGACCAACGCAAGGGCAGATACTACCGATGGAAAGAGCGTCGCTGAGCGCCTCGAAATCAAGCATGAGGTCTTGAGCATCGAGCCTTGGGTAAAAGCAGCCGAATACACCAACCCGGAGGCAATAAACAGCAAGTACGACAAGGGAAATCTCATGTCAAGAATCAGGTCCAACATACTTTCGACAAAAGCCGCAACAGAAAAAAAGCTAGTCCTTGGTACAGGCAACAAGGACGAGGACTTCGGCATCGGCTATTATACTTTATTTGGCGACGGAGCAGTGCACATGAGCCCTATAGGCAATCTTCCGAAACGATTGGTCCGAGAGATGGCTCGCTATCTTGGTTTCTCTGACCTCGCCGACAGGATTCCAACAGCAGGTCTCGAGGCAAACCAAACTGATTTCAAAGATTTAGGGTACAGCTACGATACTATCGAGCTTGTGATGGAAGGTATAAGGCAGGGATTCAGCTGGGAACAATTAGCGAATCACAACCAGGTGCAGGAATACGCAAAGAATGACATGCACTCATATGCCCTGAGCTATAACAAATCAAAGTTCACAACAACAGAAGACATAGTATATGACATCCAGAGGCGAAACAGGATTGCCGTGAAAAAAGCAGAGATCATACATTCACCAGTAGCAGAAATAATACTTGAGTACAAAGCAGCATGAGGGTGAAACCATGAGAAGAGGATTGTTCATCGGAAGGTTCCAGCCGCTGCACATCGGCCACATGTCAATCATAGATAAGATGAGCAGGGCGAAGGACCTCGACGAGATAATAATAGGCATAGGCACCTCGCAGTGCAGCCACACCCTCTACAACCCATACACCGCGGGAGAGAGGAGGGAGATGATAGAAAGGAGCCTCAAGACCAACAAGCCTTATCACATAATCAACATCCCTGACATAAATGATTTCCCACGCTGGGTGAACTATGTCGAATCACTCACCCTGAAGTTCGATGTCATTTATTCTGGCAACACGATAGTCAAGGAGCTATTCGAGCAGAAGGGCTACGAGGTCAGGCTTTCAGAATTCGAGCATGACATATCCGCGACTGATATCAGGAAGATGATGATCACAGGAGATCCCTGGGGGGATTATGTGCCTGAAGGAGCTAGAGAAATGATTGGAAGGGTGAAGGGTGTGCAGAGGCTGAGGAACATCTGCGCCAAATATCCTCAGCCAGCAGTCACCGCTGACATGATAATCAACTACAAGGATCAGGGCATCGTCCTCATCAAGAGAAAAGAAGAGCCTTTCAAGGGCAGATGGGCACTGCCCGGCGGCCACATCAACACAGGCTATGAAAACATACAACAGACTGCTGTGAGAGAGACAAAGGAAGAGACCAACCTGGACATAAAGCTTGAGCAGCTGAATCTCGTCGGAGTATACTCTGAACCTGGGCGGGACCCGAGAGGGCCTTACCATTCCACAGCATTCTGCGCCGACGTCAACCAAGGAATCTTGATAGCAAAGGATGATGCTGCAGAAGTAGGTGTGTTCAAAGAGATACCACAAGGATTGGCATTCGACCATAACAAGATGATTGAAGATTACATGAGGATGAGAAAATGAAGGTGTTGATAGCTGCAAAGGAGACCAAGAAGGAATTCTTCGATAGGAATTACGGTCCTGACAACCTTGAGCTTGCCTGCTCAGAGCAAGAGCAGGATGTGCAGAAAGTCCTGGATGAGCACTCAGCCCATCATTCTAATCTCGAATCACTAATCTCTGCTTTCAAGAGCAACGGGATAGAGCCTGTCGTAAAAGCAAGAGTCAACACGCCGCTCTACAGCGCGTATACTATCGATGACTTCAAGGCGGCAAACGTCATCGTCAGCTTTGGCGGAGACGGAGAGGTGCTTGATGTCGCCAGGCTAATCAACAAGAAGAATCTTGGAGAGCACAGCCCGCTCGTATGGGCAGAAAGGGCAGACCATAGCTCGCTCGGAGCCCTGACAGTAGGGATATATCACACTTACGACGAGAAGGTCAAGAGGCTCGCAGGAGAAGATTACAGGACGGAGGAATGGGCGCGCACAAAGGGAATCATCAAAGTGAAATACAGGATTGTGGCCGAAGATTTAGCTCTTGACGATATCTATTTCGGAGATGTCTATGCTATGGGGATGGCGCGTTACACAATCCACATAGGAGATAAGAAGGAGTATCAGATGAGCAGCGGAGGGATAATAAGCACGCAGGTGGGGATGCAGGCATGGCTTCTCAATGTTCGCCCAGATCTTGAAGATCAAAAAAACATCCCGACGATTGACAAGGAGAGCAGGGCCATTGATTACATAATAAGAGAACCTTCTAAGAGGACTCGCCTCGGAGAGATGCTCAGGGGAAAAGTCCCTGCCGATCAAAAGATTGTCGTAGTCTCTGCGATGAACTACGACGGCTGTGTGAGCTTCGACGGAAGCAAGCCTCATTATGACCATTCACGATGCTATGAATTCAACAGGGGCATGGTGCTGGAGGTCAGCGCCTCTGATGATCCACTGAGAGTCATAAGATTCGATGATAAACCTGGCGAGCAAATCACGGACGGGAAATATGCGACGCTATGAACCAATTTGTGGGAGAAACAAATTAAACCGTTGCAGCACTCAGTCATATTCAATGAAATGCATCGCAATACATCAAATATGTTCATAACGTGTTTTAATGATGATAAATACGTTAAGAATATATAGATTCGTCATTAAACAATAATTGAACATGGCAAGCACACCAAACGACTATGAAAAGCTTCTGGAAGACAAGGAATATGCATGCCTCTGCATAAAGAGAAGAGCAGTGAACCTTGACTACAACCTGGAGCGATTGCTAGTAAAAGCATGATGTGACTTGCTCATCATGATCCCAAAAGATACAACCATAGAAGAGATCCCTTTGACTAAAAAAAGTCAAGAAGAACCCTTCAAACCAGCACGCTTAGGATCAGGATGAAAGAACTGATTCTAAGCTGCTTATAAAAAAAAGGAGTTCTTTGAGAAGTGGGGGTGAACACAAGAGCATGACTAGCGATAGCTATAGAATATTTTTTTGCCGTGCGGGCATTAAACGCGGAGGAGGAGAATATGGGAAGCTACGATTCAGGAGAGAGCGTCAGCAGGCCTGCGCCCAGGAGCGATGACTCGGCCCCTTCAAGGAGCCCGAGCAGGAACTCACCAATCATGCCGAACGACAGCGCTGATGTGAGGACCGAAGCAGTTGACTACAACAGGCCGACGCTGATAGCGCTCGGAGGAGGGCTGACAAGAGCGAGAATCGTCAAGAAGGTAGACGCCGAGTATATCACCAAGCCAGTGATTGATGTCATCAAATACCTTATCAGCGACGACGTCGCAGCCACCAAGGAAGAGAAGAACATCGCCGACGCAGTCAAGGAGAGGATGAGCAGGTCTGACTACAGGGCGATAATCAATGAGTTCTACAACTTCCACAACGAGAGGCTGCACACCGACAACCTGGATACCTATCTGCTGACCAAGGAAAGGCAGAGCGAGGGCGGAGTGTCGAAGTACAACTACGCAGACATCGCCATAGTATCCCACGAGGAAGGAGGGCTTGAGAAGATGTGCAAGTGAGCACGATAAAAAAAATTATTTTTTTATTTTTATTTTTGCTATGCCAAGCGGAGGTAGGAAATGTCGAGGAGAACCGATCCGACAGCTGAAATGTGGAGGAGGATCATGAAGGAGGATTCCGCCGACGCGAAGAAGAAGACTAGAAAAAGAAAAAAAGGTGCCGACACTATGAGCAACACCCAACCAAGCAATCCGATTCCTGACCCTTACATTTTCAGCATGGGGACGCCGCTTATGTTCTTCAATGGCAGGCTCTTCCAGCCTGCGAACAACCAGGATTCCGGGCTTACCAACAACTACGTGGAATTCTCAGACACCAGGCATGAGCTCCAGGAGATTGCCTCCCCTAAGGATCTTGAAGACCTTTACTTCAAACATAACAGCCAGGCATCAGAGGAATTCCAGCAGCGCTACATCCGCACGACGCTGCAGAAAGAGCTCAGATCCAAGAATCTTCTTGAGGATGAATTGAAGAACAACAAGATACTGTCATTCATAGTCAACGATGTCCTGCCAGTCATAACCGAGGAGAGGCTTGAGGAGGACATATCAACCATCCTGACCGATGAGGAACACGAGACGCAAAGGAGAAAGGCCTCCCGGGCGAGAAGCGGACCAAGGCAGGAGACCAGCGCTCCGCAGGCTAGGCGGACGGTAGAACATCAAGAGATCCCCCGCGGCCTGCTGGCAGAGGTGCGCCGGATGAAGAGAGAATTCTTGGCTAAGCTGGACGCAGAGTACGCTCCTTTCGAGAGGACTAATCCTAATCATAGGAGGAACGACCAGAACAGCAGAGAGTCTAATCTTGTCTCAAGAATCAATGAGCTGCTCTCGCCTTCCAGGCCTGATTATATATCTAGGATGATCAGTGATGAGCGCTACGAGCTGCTCCAGGACAATTCAATCCTCAACAACAATGTATTGTTCAGCAACATAATGACTATAGGTGAGAGGATGTACGATCTTGTCAGCCTGCCTGAGTTCATCGGGTATTTCAAGGATAAGATGAAGCCGGAGCTGTACCATAAGCTTGAGAGGATGAGCGCATCGGTGGACCCTGACGAGCTCAATCACGCTGTGCGTGAGGGCATCCTCGACATCGACAAAAAGTGCAGGTCCAGGATCAGGAACAAGCTCCGCGAGTCAAAAGTCAAGATCAACGGGGAATATTACATCCCTTTCTACAGGGAGGACAGCCCTGCCTTCAGGAACAATCTCCTCACTCGTTATAATAAGCTCGTCGAGAAAAAGCTCAAGGCAGAGGCCTTTGACAGGTATGAGCAGCAGACCACTGACATATACGAGCTCGCAGAGGAGAAGAAGAGACTTGAGCATATAGCCAAGATGAGCAATTATGAGCGCAAGGGGGCTGGGTTCAAGATTGTACACGGCGACTATTACGCCTTTGTCACGACTCCAAAATATGCCCTGCGAAGCCCGCACGTCTCTTCCCCTAAGAGGTATGTTGTGTTCGAGCCAGCCACCATCGGAGTCAGGGTGAGGCATATCAGCGGAAGGAATTTCGAGTTCAGCGATCCCATGATTATGCACAGTTATACGCATCCATTCCTAGGAGAAGCATCTGCGTACAAGACCATCTGTCTTGGGGATCGAGGGTTCAGCGCAGCCCATAGCGCAAAGAGGCTTTCTCCAGAAAGAGCGGTGCTTGCGCTGCTCGACCAGGGAAAGAAGACTCTCATGATGGGATACAACTCAGGAAATAACCCCCACAAGTCTCTCCAAAAGGAGAGCTGGCCTGAGAGTCGGTGGAAGACGAAAGAGGAGGTCGAGAGGAAAGGCATAGTCTGCTTGAATGAAAGATTGTGAGGTGGAAAGATGAATGAACTTGACATAAAGATTTTCCAGGAGCTCGAGGAGAAGCCAAAAGATGAGGCCGTCTTCTCAGAAGATTCTTTCAGGATCACAAGGGGAGCTTTCGAGAAGGCGAAGCTCTACGCCAAGCTCTGCTCAAAGATAGCAGGCACAGGCATGGAATGCTACGGCTACCTGATGTCTCCTAAGGACAGCAAGGACAACACAATAACCGACGTGTACTTCGCCGATGAGCAGATGGTGCAGAACTCGTATGTCAGGACCACAGAGGAGGCGGTCTACTCAGCTACCAGGAATATCGACGCCGCAGGCTGCAAGATAGTCGGCTGGTGGCATAGCCACGGAAATCTCTCTCCGTTCCATTCAGGCACTGACGACCGAAACTTCAGGAACATCCTCCAATCAGTCTCGCCATTGACTATGTACCTACAAAAGGAAGTGTCTTATGTTATTGACGAGGAGAACAAGGAGGTCATAGTGGACAACATACGCCTAGTAGGCGCCGATATCAAATCGTTCAAGGAATCCAAGCCAGTCATAATCAAGAAAGAGGAGATAGACCCTTACGCTCTCAGCATGGTGGTCAACATGCGCGGAGAGTATTATCTCGAGAGGATAAGTAAGACCTACAACAACAAGAGGAAGCAGTACGAGATAAATGAGCCTGCAAGGCCGAAGTTCGAGGTGACAGATGTTGATAATGATCTTGAATTCCTTGTCTCGGCAATCGAGAAGGACATCCACAAGAAGATACTGTTCCCTGGAGTGTCAGGCAATTTCAGCCAGGCAAGCCCCGACTGGGAGACCAATCCAGTGAACCGTGTCCGCAACGGGACGTCCTACACTGAAAGCCCGGAGGTTATCAGCAAGAAGAGGTTTATCGAGCAGTACAGGAAGATAGTTGATGAGTTCGTGCTGAGCTCCGGCGAATATCTATCCATGGACAAGGGAGGGCTAGTCGAGAGCCTCATCTCCGAATTCCTGACAGCAGAGCCTGCTGCCTATAGGTACGACATGCTAAGAGACGGGCCTAAGAAGGAAATGACCAAGGAAGAGATTAAGACTGTGGTCGATTCATTGATCTCCGACAGGAAAAAGATAGTTGACAACATTCTCTCTGCGATGAGTGACACAGATGCCCACAAGTATGTAAAAGATGATAACAAGCTGGACATCAACGAGACCAGGAATCTCGTCAACCTGCAATTCATGATCGATGTTATACAAAAGCACAGGAAATTCCGCGCAGGCCAGAGAGGCGCGGCTGAGCAGGAAGAATATGCGAGGAAGGTGGATGAATCTGTGAAGGATGGCAGTATGCGCGCAGCCGCATTGGCAGAATCATTCTCGACAGCGGTGAATGCCACAAAAGCCATGACCTATTACGCCATGGAGAGCCTCACTGACTACAAGAACGAGAAAGGCCACCTCTATAAGAACCTTGTGAGGAGAGTGCTTGATAACATCTCAGGAGAGAAGAATTTCTCCCTGTCAGAATCAATCAATCTTGAGCTGAGGTACGGCAACAAGAAGAACAAGGCAAAAGAATTCTTCCTCTACACAGAGCGTTTCAACATAGTCAACCAATTGACAAAAGACCTCTACAACCACAAGCTTGTCACACTGAAGGGAAATGATGTCGAATCGATGAAGCCAGCGGCAATCAAGCACAGGAAGCTAATGGAATCCGTCATCGGTTTCAACGACACCTACACCCAAGAAGGCAAAGGGAAGAGGAAGGTGGATGAGCTCATAGAGAAGAATGTACTGCTGCCGTGGCTGGTGTCGAACGATAGCTTCAGGCAGTACCAGGATGGGAAGAAGCATCTCAGGAACTATACTGAAGAGGACAAGAGGATAGCTGATTCACAGAGCCGCAAGTGGAGCAGGTGGAATTATCCAGAGACAGAGGATGATACGCGCGGATATAAGCAGTCCATCTACGTGCCAAAGATCCCTGCCCCGATAATTTCCGGCAAAAAAGATTACGGCCATGTCACCCCTATAAAAATCAACGACAAGAGGCATAAGGATAAAGGAAATGAAAGGGACTGGAAAAGCAAAGGCATATTCTTTTGGACAAGAAGAAAATGAAGGATGATGATAGGATGGAGGATTGGTTTTGATGAGCGCAAGACAAACCCAGGCGAAAAGCCAAGAGGATAATGTGTCTGCATTGGAGGCGGTCATTAACAGGTATGACCGTCAGGAGCTCATACAGGGATGGGATCAGGGAAAGCTCAATAGGACAAGAGTGGCGGTGATAGGCAGCGGAATCATCGCAGACTACGTCACCATGGGGCTGTCGGCGCTCGGCTTTGGGGGTATAGAGATTTACGGCCAAGGCAAGGCAGAGCAGGGCGAATACAAGAAGGGATTCACCCAGTATCATGGCTTCTCGACGCCGAAGGCAGAGCAGGCAGCGGATTTCGCGGCCAAGATAAATCCTCTCGTGAAGGCGAGAGGCATCAACATCAGCATGTCGCAGAAGGAGAACATCCTGCTTCTAGGCAATCCTGACATAGTCATCGACACCACCAACAATCCTGCATCGAAGCTTGAGCTCATAGATTACGCCACAAGGAACAACTCCCTGTTCATCAGCATATCCTCGTCGGATAACTTGAGCAAGTTCGGATTGTACAATCACGCCGATAACCAGCAGAGAAATCAGATGGATCTGGACGGAGTGCAGCGCCTTGTCAACAACATATTGTTCACTGATCTCGCCGGTAAGGACCAGGACCCGATAACAGGCATGAGCGTGAGCGCGCTCGCCGTCGATGAGGCGAGAAAATACGTCATGCCACTGAAGAACGAGAAGATGCTCGATGACGTGATAGTCCATAGCCTGTACTCAACGAAGCGTTTTGACAACAGCAAGGACATGAAGCTCTTGGCTCCCGACGAGCTTGAGGGAAAGAAAATCCTGATGATAGGGGCTGGAGCGCTCGGGAACTTCGTGGGCCTCGGCCTTGCGATGACAAGGGTCTCAGATATCACTATAATGGACAAGGACGTGGTGGAGTCCACCAACCTCAATCGCCAGCCATTCTTCTACAACAGCGTAGGGCAGGCAAAGGTGCCTGCGCTCATCAACGAACTCAAGAGGATAAACCCTTCTATCAATTATAAGGGCATCGTCGATTTCATCGTGCCAGGGTTTGATGAGTTATTCATCAGGGACAAGCCGGACATAATAATTGATTGCGTCGACAACGACAGAACGCGGGCCCTCCTGAACTATTACTCAATAAAATACAGCGTCCCGCTGGTGAGCTCTGCAACAAGTCACAACAGCGGCCACGTGAATGTCAGCGTCCCTGGCAAGACCGCATGCCTCGACTGCCAGCGAGAGATAGACAAGTATGCGCTCGCAAAGCACAACCAGCAATCACAGCAGTCCCAGAGCTGCATCCACGCTCCCCAGGCAAGCGTCGTGACTTCCAACATGGCAGTGGCGGGTCTTGTCATCGGAGAGGTGAAGGCAGTCCTCAGCCCGTCGGTGTACGGGGAGCCTATCAAGCGAGAGCTGAAATACATCAGCGAGGATGATTACAGGGTCGGAAGCCTGCCCATCAACAAGGATTACTGCGAATGCCACAAGGACAAGGAGAAGATAAGGGACTGGCCTGAGAAGATGAAAGCATTGTACGAGAAAGCACCAAGGTGATGAATCATGAGCGCACAAAGAAGGCAGAAGGATGAGCTTGAAGACATAATCGGAGACATAAAGAATTCCCACCAGAAAACCAACATGATTGATGTGGATGAGGGTAAATTGGTGAGCTGCTCTGCTTCTGACATGATCGGCTGGCTCCTGAAAGGCTCCAGGAACCTTTCTGACAAGGAGTTCTCCATGAACTTTGACCCGTTGGAGACAGTCTTCCTGCAGAAGCTGGTCTCGTCCAACACCATGAACAAGAGGGTGGTGCTGCGCATGGAGGATTATTTCAAGGGGATAGTCTTCATGGATTACTTCAGCAACATAGTGCTGGGAGATGAGAATTTCATCGACGAGATGTATGACATATCAAAGAGGCTTGAGCAGATAAATTCATTGATAGACCCGGACATAGAGACTGTTGTCAAATATTCTGCCATCCATCATCTCACCAGCATGGGCAGGAGCATGATCCTGAGGAGCAGATCTGAGCGCGACGCAGGGATTGATAGGTATGCGCGCACCAACTATCAGAGCGACAACCTACATCAATATGTAGGTGTGAGAGAGCTTGACTCATTCTACTCCTCGCTCGGCCAGAAGGTGTTCGGGCTGTTCTCGAATCATTCAGTGAAGGAGCAGCTCAGCGGCGTGCAGGGAGTCAATGATCTCAGGGCGCTGTTGTTCATAGACAGCGCTTTGCAATACATCGAGGACACGAAACTCAAGGATGATGTGCTGACAAGGGCAAGGTCAGGGGATTATTATACTGCTTCAGTCAAGGCGATAACATCATTGAGCAAGGAAGCCACAACTAAATCAGTGGAGGATTACATATCTTCGCTGAATGAAAAGATAATGAAGATAGACCCTAACAAGATATGAAGATGACAGCCATGGATAACATCGAGAAGGAAGGAGAGGAAAGGGCAGAGGCGACAGAGATCCAGCCTGATTTCAATGAGCAAGAGACAGCTGTTCTTGATGACATAATCCAGAGAAAGGCTCCGTATGAACTGCTGCTCTTCGGCAATGCGATCATATCATCAGAAGGCTCTGCGCAGAACATGCGAGACGGGTTCGAGCTAGTGAAAGGCTATGTACACTCACAGATTCCTGACAGCGATTACAAGTCATTTGTCAAAGAGACTAACAAGGTTCTCGGCACGGCCAACACTCTCATGCTCAGGTTTGAGACAGCCAAGAATTATTTCGCCGCAGGAAAGCATTATGAGAAGATGAGGGAGCTTTTCGACGTAGGCATGAGGTTTGGCAGGTACGAGCTTGTCAAGGATCTCTCATTCAACATGACCATGAGCCAGCAAGGCCTTGGCTTCACAAGGGAGAGATACTCTTCCTTCCTCGAGAAAGCCATCACGCACATACCTATGGTCAGGGACAAGGAGCAGTTCATCATAGACGAGGAAAAGCTGGACTGCATGCTCTCTGAGTACGAGTCATTGAATCCTGATGTTGATAGGCAGGAGTTCCTGCGAAGCATTGTAGTCAAGCAGCAGCAGGCGAAGAACCAGAACACCCCGAAGAAGCTGTTCCTCGCGAGGCAATCAGGAGACCCTTGGCTCACATTCGAGCTCCAGGAAGAGTTCAACACCAAGAGTAAAGGGAACAGGAAGAGGATTGATGAGCTTGTGAAGGATTACTGCTCAGAGAACAGCATAGGGCTGATCAAGAAGCTCCAGGAAGGGGACCACGATGAATTCTTCCCAATAAGCAGCAGCCTGTACCTGGCTGAGCAGGACAAGACAAGGATAGTGCTGAAAGAGAACCTCAAGCTATATCTTGACTTCACAACTCCTGACGGCTACAGTTCAGAGAAAGAAATCTACGAGCTGATGAGAGACAAGCCTCACCCTAATATAATAAAATATCTTGGGAGCATCAGCACAGGAGGCATTGAGTTCATGAAGTTTGAGTTCTTCAAGGGAGAGAACCTGTCAACGTACACCAAGCTAGGCAACCTTCTCAAGGTGAACGAGAGCCTGGGCATCGTGCGGAAGGTGGCTGATGCGATCAAGTACCTGCATTCAAAAAACATACTTTACACCGACGTAAAAGACACCAACGTGATGTATGACCGGGAGAGCGGGGAGATGAGGCTCCTTGATTTCGGCATGTCGCGCATAGTCCCGGAGGGAGTGAGGAATGAAACCAGAGTTACATCATTGCTCTCGACACCCAAGTATGTGCCGCCGGAAGTTGGCGCCACATTCCAGTACAACAGCCGGTCAGATGTGTTCCAGCTGGGAATCCTGCTCTATGAGCTGCTGCACGGCAGGCATCCGTTCATACGCTGCAACCTAAAAGAGGGAGATAGTTTCAGGGAGAGCGAGATAATGAAGTACTCGCTTGCAAACATGTGCTGCAGCTACGACGCCAACACGCACGTGCTCATGCAGAACTCAAACATAAGGAGCCTGATAGGGTCTGCGTTGGAGAAAGACCCGAGCAGGAGAATCACAATAGATAATTTTTACCAGCAATTGGCTGACGCCGAGAGATCAATGCTCAGCAGATGACTGGATGAATAATCAAGGAGGAGATTCAAATGAATGATGGAATAAAAAAAAGGAGAGCGGTGATAATCGGAAGATACCAGATGTTCCACAAGGGGCATCTCAACATAATGAAATACATAGACAGCCAGCCAGACATCGACGAGATAATCGTCGGCATCGGAAGCTCCCAGTATGACAGAAACAACAAGAACTGGGAGATGCCGTGGATTACCAACCCATTCACATTCGAGGAGAGAAGCGACATGGTTGACTCTGCGATGCGAGGAGAGGTGAAGAAGCCCTACTCCATAATCCCGATCCAGGATCAGCACAACTGCAAGCTTTGGGTTGAGTATGTCATCGAGAAGCTGCCAGAGTTCAATGTGTTCTTCACCAACACCAAGACTGAGAGCGAGCCTTTCAACAGAAGAGGATACGAGGTGCGGGGCATCCCGATAAGAGACTCATTTCACGCCCAGGCCATAAGGGAGATGATAGCCCTCGGAGAGAACTGGAGGGAATTCGTGCCTCCGGGAGTCGTGAATTTCATGGAGCGCGCCGGTGGAGAGAAAATAATGCGCGAGCTCTTCCAGGAGCACAGCGAAGAGATGATAGAGGCGCACAATTATTTCCCTGACTGGGAATGGAGGACGTTCGACAAGCTTACGCCTGCGGACAGGGAAAAGCTCCAGGGGCTTGAGACTGCCTCGAAGAAAAGCTACAAGGACACATACCTCCTGTTCCCACAGAGGCCTGATCTCAACATGAAGATAAGAGGCGATGTATTGAAGGTGAAGAAGACCATCAAGGAAGAGCTGGACCTTGGGCTTGAGGAGAGCGCCACCTACAGCTATCGTTCGCCGATAAAGAAGAAAGCTCTCGAAGTGATGCTGAACGACATAAGGATGCCCCTGCCAGAGGGGAGCGTGAAGCTGAGTGACTATGTCTCATTGGAGGAGGTCACCGGTGCTCTGAAGGCAGCGAATATCCCTTTCATACCGTTCGAGGTTGAGAAGGAGCGGGAGGTCAAGGTCTATAACGGCTGCGCCATAGATCTGCAGAAGATAAGGTTCTCAGTAAGCCCCATCTCATCCTCATCCTATGCATCAAAGACAGGGATGTCCATCGAGACAGTAGCTATTGAGACGCGCTCAAAAAAGAAGATAATGGAGACTGTCAAGGAGCTTGGACTTGACAAGTACAGGCCGCAGCACTACACAAGATTCCTACTCGACGAGATAAGGGATTACAAGGCTAAAGGATTAAGCTGGAGCGGAGACAAAGCCGGAAAATAAGGAGGAATGATGAGAGCATGAGAATCAGGGAGAAACCAAAGATCGTGTGCACCCTTGGCACCACCACCGACGACAAGGAAGTCCTTAGGAAGATGGTGCGTTACGGCATGAACTGTGCAAGGTTCAACACGGCCTACGCGAGCATCGAAGAATATTCTAGGAGAATCGCTGATCTCAGGAGCATAGCCCGAGTCCCGATAATGATGGACCTGAAAGGGCCGCAGATAAGGCTCAAGGCAGATTACAACGCGAGAGTGCAGGAAGGCGA
>Ga0268280_1000662_pt1 | contig 27054 bp, 42 predicted proteins | sample saktaG_9_FD_190139 | JGI IMG/M metagenome (GOLD analysis project Ga0268280, IMG submission 190139) | Saline water microbial communities from Sakinaw Lake, British Columbia, Canada - sak_2011_5_24_40m | ecosystem: Environmental > Aquatic > Non-marine Saline and Alkaline > Saline ...
AAGAGTTAGATGCCCACGACGTTAAGTGTTCGTATGATGGAACGTGGGGATAAAATGTCACGAAATTTAGGGTTGACAAATCAGGAAATTCGTGATATAATATAATGACGGGTTGATGGTGTAAAGGGGTCTGCACATTAGACTGAAAATCTAAAGGTTTGAGTTCGACTCTCAGCTAACCCACTAAGTCGTTAATCTGACGACTATAAATACTCAGATGAGTGACAATTCATCATTAGCTCCGCATGAGAGAGACAGATGTAAAAAATCGAGTTCTCATAGGTGGTTTATACTTGTCGGGATTGAACCATAATCAATGTTGACCTCTTGAGTGAAGGTATGGGACTAATTGCCCACATACGGACTCAAGTATTGCGCGGATGAAGTGCTGGTACTTCGACTTGTCTGTTAAACAAGCATGGCGAAAGCCTACGTCAGTTCGATTCTGACCTGCGCAGCTTTGAAAATTTTAGAAAGCGAGGTGTATTATGTATATCGGTGGCTTACTTGGTACGATTTTAGTTGTTCTTTTAATTATTTACATAGTTAGAAGATTATAACAGAAAGAGAGATATTATGTAGATTATAAGTCTGTGGTGTAATGGTGACATACGTGCTTTGGGCGCATGGGTAGTGAGTTCGATTCTCACCTGACTTACTAAAAATTTACAGAGTATAGCTCAGCTAAGCAGAGCGCGTGGCCTGGGACCACGAGGCCGAAAGTGCAATTCTTTCTACTCTGACTCGCCACCGACAAACTTGTACAAGTTACCGCTTCATGGGCGGTAAAAGGTGGCAACCAAATAATTTGCATTGCAAACTTGACTTTAATCCATTATTGGTGTATAATATAGTAAGGAGAAAATTACTATGTTAGAAACACCAAAAACAGCATGTTTTACTGATAGTAACGGTCAAAAAAGAATAGGTATTTTATTACTGTGTAAAGAGTGTGGGAAGGAATTTATAACAAGAAAAGACCAACCAAATACTTTTTGTAATAAAAAATGTTCTCATAAATTTTGGAGTAAATCACACAGGGTTGATATTGTTTGTGCGTGGTGTAATAAGGTGTTTAGTAAACAGGTTAGTAAATCAACATATGGCAGTAAGAGTGGATTAAGATTTTGTTGTAGAAAGTGTAAAGATCAAGCACAGAAACTTGGTGGATTAAAAGAAATAATGCCACCACATTATGGTACTGCTAAATATGGTTATGATATTAACGGTAATGGTATTTATAGTAAATATGAAGCTGCAATTTACCGTAAACTGTTTGAAGAACAAGAGTTAGTTTGTCAAAGATGCGGATATAAAGAATTTGTTGGCTCAATTCATATACATCATATGGATGAGCAAAAAGAAAATAATCAAAAATTTAACTTAGTACCATTATGCGCGAATTGTCATTTTGCATTACATCATAATAGATGGGTATTAGAAGAATTAAATGGGGTATAAGTGTAACGGGTTTGCACACGACTCCTGCAAAGTCGTAGAACGATTTCGACTATCGTATACTCCACTATGAATGAAAAAGAAAAACTAATTGTTAAGTTGAAAACACTACTGGTAATACACGATCAGAAACAAAAAGCACATCAGGAAAAATATAATTTATCTCCTGATTGTGGATGTATTACTAGGGAAAGCTGTAAGATATTTGCATTATTACCACAGATGCAACGTCTAGGAGTTAGACTTGATGAGTGTATATAAATGTCCCGGTTGTCAACGACCAGAAGTTCATAAGATGTGTCCAGCATGGGGTACGCCCTTTTATATGAGTGGCACGTTATTTACTGAGGAACTTGAAAAAGAATGGGCAGAAGAACGTCGATTAAATATTGAAAAATTAAGAAATCGTCAATATGAAAGATTGGATAAGAGAATAACTGTGGCGAACTTTAAAAAAGAATTAGATAATACCCCTTATGAAAGTGATGATTTTGACCGTGGTAGAACACATGGGGCAAAATACATAGTTCAATATATAAGTAAAATGCTTGATGGTGAATATACTGGAGAAGGTGGACCTACTAATTTACCAGAGTGGGACGCTTTAAGAAAAAGATTAGTTAGATTAGTGAGAGATTCTCAACTTTCAGAAGATGAAGGTATCGCATATAGATGTATGTGTAATGATAGAAGATATTAAGATAGAGCCTCCAAGAGCAGTTCAACTCTGTGCCAGCGACGGTTGGTTTAGTGTAACGGTAGCACAGGGGACATATGGCTCCGTAATGTTAAGGTAGCATACTCGCCTTTTAAGCGATGAAGAAGGATTTCAAATATCCTCGGAGCCACTTTTAGTTTTGGTTTTACCCTTGACTTCCCGCCTTTTTGTGGTATAATATAGGTGTAACACGATACTTGTTGGAAAATAAACCTTTTGGAGATTTGTGATGAAGAAGTTTCCCACGCTCTATAAAAAGAGTTCGACTGGAAAAATTACCGAGTGGACAATTGTGGCCGATGCAAAGGTTGGTGGTGGAGCATTTTATGAAGTCACCTTCGGCTACACCGATGGTAAGAAACAATCTACTAGTGTAAATGTTGACGAAGGTAAAAATCTTGGTAAAGCCAATGAGACTACTCCATATATACAGGCTTGTGCAGAGGCAAAAAGTAAGTGGGAAAAGCAGTTAGATAAGGGCTATGTGGAAAATCTATCATCTGTTAGCAAGGTTAAAGAAGATAGAATTAGTCCTATGCTTGCTTACTCATATGATGATTATGCTCATAAGATTAAATGGCCCGCTTATTGGCAACCGAAGTTGGATGGGTGTGTTTCTGGTAATACCTTAATTAAGACTAAAGAATATGGTTATAAACCCATTAAATGGATAGTAGATAATAAAATAAAGTGTAAGGTTAAATCCAGAGCTAATAATGGTCAGTTAGAATACCAAGATATTATTTACTGGTTTTTAAATAAAAATGCCGAAAAAGATCATATTTGGTACGAAATTGAGTTAGAATCTGGGGAAAAATTAAAACTTACAGGCAATCATCCTGTTTATTTACCAGATTTAAATTGTTATCGTAGGGTAGACGAATTAGACGGTGGCGAAAATTTGATGGTTTTGTAAAAATTTTCTTGACTTTCCATCCAGTTTGGTGTATAATATATTGGAGGAAATTATGGGAGTATCAAACAAAAGAAAAGAAGAAATAGCTAAATATTTATCTAAAGAAAACCTAGAAAAATATCTACCAATTTATTCAGCTAATTATATAGCTACAAAATTATTTTCAGATTTTAAGACTACTGCCGGAACCGTTATAGATATAGCTAGATCACTTGGTTTAGAGACACATACATCTTCTAGTGTTTGTTTTTTAAAATCAACCAAATTAGCAAAAAGAAAAACATTAATAAAAAAATATGGTGTAGACAATCCATCTAAAGCACAGCTTATTAAAGACCTAAAAGAACGAAAAGCATTAGATAGATATGGTGTGAAAAATGTATTTCAATCGGCAGAAATTAAAACTAAATCAAAAGCGACCTGTTTAGAAAAATATGGCATAGAAAATGTTGGTATTTTACAACTGGGCAAGAAGAACGGTCACAGAAGTAAGTTTCATAGAAAAATAGAAGATATATTAATATTTCTAGGTATTGATTTTGAATCAGAAAAACATAGTTTATGTAAAGGATATAATCAATATTTTAAAAGAGTATATTCTCCAACAGTTGACATTCATATTAATTCAACTAATTTGATTATAGAATGTAATGGAGATTTTTGGCACGCTAATCCAAAACTATATAAAGAAACAGATATTTTTAATACTTTTACTGGTCCTAGAACAGCTAAAGAAATATGGGAATCTGATCGTATTAGAAGTGAACATATCAAATCGTTTGGTTATAATATATTAGTAATTTGGGAATCTGATTACAATTCAGATATTGAGAAAATTAAAAAGGACATTGTAAATGCTATCAAAAATTAAGAAAATAACTAAATTATCTATACAAGAAGATAGATATAACTTAGAGGTTAAAAATAATAATAACTATTTTGCCAATAATATTCTTGTACATAATTGTCGTTGTTTAGCTTATAGGATGCCTTGTGGAGAGATTATGTTACAATCTCGCCAGGGTAAACCATTCCAAGCTATGACTCATCTTGTAGAAGAAATTGATAAGATTCTTCCTAAAGATAGTCAGTTAGTTTTAGATGGTGAGTTGTATGTTCACGGCGAGGAATTTCAAGAGTTGATTCACCTAATCAAGCGTGATGAACCTCACGAAGATTCCAAAAAGATTGAATATCATATTTATGACTGTTATGACAAAGATAATCCTAAGCTATCATTCACTCAACGAACAAACACGGTATCAACATTTAATTTTAGTATCATAATGGATAAGATTAAATTGGTAGAAACCACACTAATTGGGGACGAAAAAGAAATAAAAGCCGCCCAGAAATGGGCCGAAAAGAACGGCTATGAAGGCATTATGTTAAGAAATGCCGCCGCCCCATATAAGCTGGGCCATCGTAGTCACGACCTCTTAAAGGTCAAGCAATTTCAAGATGCCGAATTTGAGATTGTGGATGGATATGAGAATAGGGGTAAGCAGGAACGTCAATGTACCCTAATCTGCAAAACAAATGATGGAACTGAGTTTGGTGTGAAGCCCGAAGGAACCGACGAACAACGTCAGTGGTATTGGGAACATTTGGACGAAATCAAAGGTAAACTTTTAACCGTTAGATTTTTTAGCTGGACAACCAGTAAGAATCCAGTACCGCGCTTTCCAATTGGGGTTGCAATAAGGGATTATGATTAAGAAATTTAAGGTGGTTGTAAAGGTTATACCAGATATTCCACAAGGCTACGGAACACTAAATCCGCCAACTGAGGAAGAATATTTAGATACGGTAATGGAAGCTGTTAATAATGAGGGTAAATGTAGGTTTATCAAATTTATTAAAGATAGTGAATATGTTGAAAAACCAGGACAAACCATTAAGATTCCTTTAGGTATGTCATATGTAAGAATTCAGAACGGAGAGATTGAACAAGAAGTTCCTGCTTGTGATTTAATATTTAAGGCAATAATTTACATCGAACAATAGGTATCAACTATGAGAAACGCTATGATCTTCTCTATGATATGTAGACTTTAAGTTTACCAATCATAGAGGAGAATAATGAATGAGAAAGAAGAAGTATAACTATTATCGCCGCATGAAGGTTCGTGCGGAAATGGTGGCTAGTTGTGAAATCCGCGAGGATGGTGTGCGTGAACAATGGGGTCGTCGCAATATGCACGATTTAGACCCCTGGAATTTAGAACGTCCTCACGCCATGCAAAAGTCGTGGAAAATGTACCGCAAAAAGCAGTATAACCCCGATGGTCGTGGGCAGAAACATATATTAAGGGTTTCCTGCGATGATTTAACGTGGTTACAACGATGGAATTGGGATACTTATTGTATCGACCATAATATCCCGCATACCATGCGTGTTTTGTCACATTTGGAGAAACGGACACAATATAAAGAGGGAATTTGGTGTATATTAGAGTGGGAAGTTTGTGATCGTATTAGAAGGGTTGATGGTTTATACACTATCGTTAAAGAACCAAAACCTGTATACGGATACAAATACGAAACTTTACCAGAACCCCGACATTATACTGTGAGCGTGACCGATGGTTATGAGTTAATTTGGTGGTCTGATAAAGACATTGGTATGGAATATATTTTGTCTGCTTCTAGTGGAAGATGACTTACAAAGGTTGTCGCAGAACCAGCCTGGCAAATCTGCGAGTAATATTTTGTTATCGAAAGATAACTGGTGGAGGGGTTAATTTAGTTATGCCCCCAGGCTTATTATTGTGCCTATATACAAACAATAAAATGGGCATAGATGTGCCGGTTGCACTCTCGATTCTGATGAAATCTAGGGCCAGTTTCAACTACTGGTATGCCCACTATGAAGATATTACTATTTATTACATTACTGTTCTCTGCATCAATAGTCAGCGCACAACAATGGACTATTAAAGGTGTGGATTATGACGACCTATTTCTTAGAGTAACCATAGCTAAAGATAATGCTGTTGATACTCATAAGTTTGATATTACAACTGCTGACGATCAAATTCGTCGTAAGGTAGATGGTTGGACAGATAGTAAAACAAGTGAAGAAACCATAGAGTTTATACGCGGAAATTGGCCTCTTGGTGATTCGTGGCTAAGTGGAAACGGACATAAAGAGCCACTTTTCCCCACTAAGGTTCCTAAAGCATATCAAAAAGATGTAAAAGATATTAAATTAGGTAGCGGGTCTGGTATAGGAAATGGTCCAGGCCCAGGTAAGGGAGAAGGTAAAAGTCCCGGCGAAGGTAAAAGTCCTGGTGAGGGCAAAGGTCCAGGCCCAGGAAAAGGAACTGGTAAAGGTCCAGGCCCAGGTGAGTGTGAAGATTGTGAGAAAAACGACAATAAACCAGATAAGAAATATGTACCATTACCTCCACCAGAGGAAGATAAAAAAAGGAATAAGTTAGATGAAAAGTTTATTTTGTATTTATCGACAGGCGACGAGTTATCAGCGGGTGTTGTATACCAACTTGATGATAATGGGGTTGTACTTGGTAAAATCAATCTACCATATACAGCCACCGGAATTTCTCTACATAGGAACAGTGCCCTCGTATGTGCTATTCCAAGAGATGGTGGTAAAATTGTTCGTATAGATGATACCGGAAAAGTATCTACTATATTAGAAAATACTAAGGGGTTGCCACATCCAATAAGGGTAGCACTACCACAAGATTCCGACTCTATTATTGTTGCAGATGATATTACTAATGAGTTGTTAATAACAACAGTTGAGGGGCAAAAGCCTATTAATCCTAAACCAGGGGAAAAACTCAATAAGATGATTAATCCCTCGGTGGCGGCAGATGGGGCAACCATTAGGTTTAATGAGAATAGACAGGTCGCCACAGATAATGTTTCTGGTAGATGGGCGGCTTCCAAAGATAAAAATAAGATTGAGATTTATGAAGAAGATAAAGTAGTCAAAACCTTAACTCTACCAAGTGGAAAAACATTTTATAGGGGCGGTTTAATGTCTTGGAGTGGTTTTGGTACGCTGTGTGTTGCCTGTCAGGGCGGCGATGGTGTGCCGTGGTTTTTGATGTATGATGTAGATAAAGATAAGATTAGATCACTATTCCCTTGGAAAAATGGTGAAGTACAAAGTTTTGTGGTCGCCCCAAGAATGAGATGGGATAGTAATACAAAATCTACATCAAAGAGTATATATTGAAATTTTAGTATAGTAATCGGGTTCGATTCCCTACTATGTTGAATAAACTACGCTGGTGCGGGTTATTATACTAATTTAGTGTCACCTACTAAGTGGTGAGCATAGGTGGAACGCGAACACACCTGAGTTCTCGCAAGGAACAATAGCGACACCTGCTCTCGCTCGTCTTATAAACGAATACGCGAAGTGGTGTGACAGAACGAGAGTGTCACCAAGGGTTTATAGTGTTAATGTAGCATTTCGCTCTCTTAAAGCGTAAGGATTGGGTTCAAGTCCCAATAGACCCACTAACAATTTTATACAGGAGAAAAGATATGAAGTACATTTTAAGTCTAGTGTTAGTTTTGGTATTATCAACATTTGCTTCTGCTCAATATAGACATTCTCACTATGGGTTTACACCAACCCCACAAATGAGAATAGACCAGATTGAACGTCAGCAGCATATGAATAGGGCAGTTCCGCATAACTGGATAGATCATCCACCTTATCACAGATATTACTATCCGCCGATTTATCAACCATATTACTATCAACCATACTTCTATAATCCATATCGTAATTTTAATTATGGAATGTCGATCTATGGTGGAAACGGGATTTATTTCAATTATAGTTTCTAATAAAAGAGGTAAAAATGATAGAAGTTAATGACGACAATTTTGCTGAACTTATTGCTGACGCAGATCACTATGTTAAAGATTTAAGGTTCGCAGATAAAATAATTAATTTTGACGAAGGGGTAGATCATTTAGAACAATTATTGGCGGTGATTGACTTTTTAATGGGTGAGTAAGAGCGATTGTGGTGTAGTGGTGGCATGAAACTTTGCCAAAGTTTAGGAGGCAGTCCGATTCTGCTCAATCGCACATGATTTATATAACAGCAGATACGCACTTTGGTCATTCTAATATTATTAGATATTGTGATCGACCATTTAGCTCAATTGGTGAAATGGATGCGCGACTTATTGGTAATATCAACGACTTAGTACAAGAAGATGATATACTAATACACGCCGGGGATTTTGCCTTTGGTGATTACAATAAGATTATTAACTATCGTAACAGGATAATTTGTAAGAATATTTATCTAATAGCGGGCAATCACGATAGATATATCTGGCAATTTAGACATAGACTTGCTAATATATTTACGCAGATAGTAGAATATATATTTGTGAAGATAGACGAAACCTTCTATTTGATTAATCATTATCCAATTAAGGATGAGCGCAAACAATCCAAAGTGGACACCTTCAATAAGCTAATTAAAGAGTTCAATCCGACAATACTATATGGTCACACTCATAAGCCGGGAATTGGGAATATTGGGGTGGATTTGACAGATTTTACGCCGGTATTACTTGGAGCAAATTTAACGAGAATGTAACTAACTACAGCGGTACTGTGGGCTGGTTTGCAAAATCAGTGTTTAAGAGTCCGACTCTCTACATTCTCTCTGTTTACAATTTAAATAAAGGAATATATATTATGCCAAAAAGATTAAGAAATGCTATTGACCAAGCTACTGCGGCTGGCGCACAAGCTGAGTATGCCGCCGCCAATGCTAATGCTCTATTAGCTAAGATTAATGACCTGCTTAACGACTATGATAATCAGGGGTTTTTAGAATTAGCTGTTGAAATTCCTCTCGATGGGCCGGTTGCTCGTTGGTTTGGAAAGACTAAACTAAACTTTTCAGTTAAGGTTAAAGCACCAGATGGTGTTATAAATGTTGTTCCACAGGAGAATCAGTAATGGAAGTTAAACTTGGTAAAATTAAGGATATTTCATTTGGTTATGGTGGTTATCAAGATGCTATGTTTGGTTTGAGTATCACACTATCTGGTGTTGGATGGGGTGTTGGTGATTTTAAGGGTGTGTGGAGTTTAGATATAACAGTTAGTGAATATACTGAGTGGACAGAAGAAGATAGGGATAAAGACTTTGCCAGGGTATGTAGATTTACCAATAGGTTATTACAAGAAGCAAAAAAGCGCACCATTGATGAATTAAAAAATATTCCAGTAGAGGTTACCTTTGATGGTAATACATTAAAATCCTGGCGAATTCTTACGGAAATTATATGACTCCATCCGAGGCACTTATAGAGGCTGGTTTAAGATTTAAGGGCGCGCATATATGCGAATCCCAACCGCACCCGTTATTGATGCAACTTTGTAGTCAACACGCTCAATATATGGCCGACCATAAGACGTTGGGCCATCAGAACTTCCAAGAACGATGGGATACAATACGCAGCATTTTAGGAGTTAATGCCTCCGAAATAGCCGCTGAAACATGGGATAGACAAAAGGATGATTCATTAGATGAAATAGGAACAGAAATGTTTACATCTTGGAAATCTTCTAGTGGTCATTGGAAAATTGCTAATATCAAACATACTTTTGTAGGCGCTGATATGGCCCAAGGTTTAGATGGTATCTGGTATGGAGTTATGATAGCTGCTGATTAAATAATGCCTAAAATTATTACACAAGAAGAAGCTGAACAAAGAAGCCTAGTGGCTGGAATTAAAATGGTGGGAAAATATCTAGGGACTGATATTAAAACAGAATTTGAGTGTCCATAAAAGGAATTAAATTTATGAAATATCTTAAAGAGTGTTTCAAACACCCATTCCAATATATGTTCTATTTGTGGTATAAATATAAAATAGGTCCATATAAAGAGTTAAGAAGATATAGTCGATGGGTACTGGATGATGAAACCGAAAAGGAATTAATGAGAAATGGTTGGATTCAAGGGGAAAAAGTGTTCTTTTGGGAGATTTAATCCCGTAAGGGCTTGACTTTTGGGTTTTTTGGTGTATAATATAGTTAGAAATGGTGATATAGTATAGCGGTCAGTACATCAGATTGTCGATCTGAAAGCCGGAGTCCAACTCTCCGTATCATCGCTTGAATAATTTTTGGTAGCTTCTAGCGGCTATGCTTAACCATGCTAGGCAATATGGGAATTATTCATTAACTGGGTGTAGTACAATGGTAGTATTCTAGTCTTCCAAACTAGCTACGAGGGTCCGATTCCCTCTACCCAGACTGTGGCTAGAGTGTGACGGTTTAGCACGATTGCCTGTGAAGCAATAAGATTGGTTTCAACTACCAATAGTCACCTAGTGGAGAAACAAATATTGACTGTTTGGATTTTCATCACACTGATAAAAAGAACGATAATATATCTATATTAGTTAGAAATGCTACATCAATTAAAAAACTTGATGAAGAAATCAAACTATGTAAAATTTTATGTGTTAATTGTCATCGCAAACTACATAAATCATTAGATGGGACTGTAGACCAAAGGTAGAGTCATCAGATTTAAAATCTGAGTAGCGTGGGTTCGACCCCCACCAGTCCTACTACCTGATGCAAGAGGCGGTGTAATTCAGAAATGAATGAGGTTGTAGTCTATGAGGGGTCTACAGGCAGGTATTATTTACTAATTTAGAAAGGTAAAACATATGTTATCATTAGCTCCGAATCCTGTTGGTGTTGCAGATAAAGATATAGTACAGGTGTATATTGAAAAGTTAAAAGCTAAGTGGGCGACGGAAACAGTTGATAATACTGTCCCGTGGTGGAAATTTTGGAAGCAACCCAAGGTGATTCATCAGGCAACTTTGTTTATGTTGCAAAGCCTTGATATATTAGTTTTAGAATTAGACCAGATGGTGATGGCTGGTAAAGATAAAAAAGCTACAGTATTAGAAATTTTATCTGGGTTGTTTGACACTGTTGTTGCACCCGCTTTACCATCATGGGCTAAACCATTTGTTTCGGCAATTAAGAATTACGCGATTAATGTTTTGTTATCTAATATGATTGACGCGATTGTAGAGAAATATCACAATGCGGTGTGGCCCGAAGTAGTGCCAGCACCCGTTGTTCCTACACCCGTTAAAATGAAGTCGGCTAAACCAAAAACATCGAGAAAGAAAAAATGCGACTAAAAATAAAGCTGAAACCAAAGGTATTTAAAGAGGCTTTAGATTTTGCAGAACAGAGAAATAAAAAAGAAAAGAGATTCGGCGGTAAGACCTATAATGACAAACATACGGCATTACAGGCACACAGTATTGGGATTATAGCGGAGGCGGCGGTTGCCTCATTATTTGGGTTGGATTTTGACAAGCGGATATTTACTGGTAGTGGTGATGATGGTACAGATTTGACTCTGCCTAATGTGGGGATTTGTGCTATTAAATGCACAACCTATGCTAATAACCCATATCTTAGGGCGGAAGTAAGACATCATACTGATGATATTGGTGTGTATGTGGCGTGTTATGTTAATAAAGATAATTTGAAAGATGTGTGGATTATAGGTTGGGAGTATGGTAATGTGGTTGGTAAATTAAAACCACAAAAACTTGGTAGATATATGCCGTGGAATTATATTGTCGAAGAAAAAGATTTGCGCGATCCACAAGAGTTGATTAATTTATGTAAGGGGGTGTAGACCAAAGGCAGGAGTCGCTAGTTTTAGAAACTAGACAGTGTGGGTCCGAATCCCACCACCCCTACTATGAATTATTTTACGTTTTCGTAGTCTTTTGGTGTATAATATATCAGAGGACTACTATGAAAAAATGTTGCCATTGTAAAAATGTAAAACCATCAGAAGATTTTCATAAAAACAAACATCATAAAGATGGTTTATCGTCTATTTGTAAAGATTGTCAACATATATATGTTAATAATCATTATAAAAATAATAAACAATATTATATAGATAAAGCTAATAAAACCACTAATAATACAAGAAAATGGTTTAAAAAGTATAAGAATGGTTTAAGTTGTTCAAACTGTAAAATAAATCATCCAGCAGTTTTAGATTTTCATCATATAGCTGATGATAAAGAATATGTTGTTAGTCAAATGATTGCTCACGGTAAAAGTAAAATTAAAATATTAGAAGAAATTCAAAAATGTATTGTTTTATGTGCTAATTGTCATAGAATATTACATTATGATAAGGCCAATGGGTGTGACGCATAGCATCTTTCTCTACGAAAGAAAAGGAAAAGGTTGGACTCCTTTATTGGCTACTTAATTTATTGGAGATAATATGGCTTGGAATAAAATGGTGCCATTTTCTTTAGATGGCAAAAGTATGTTGAGTTGGGCTGGTTATGAAGATGAGAATAGTACAACTATCGCTTGGCGACCAGTATATGAATTTAAAGATACTTTAACTATTATTGATTATTTTAAGGGTAGATCAGCAATCAATGTTAGAGTTAAAGATAGTAAAGGAACCACATATGATATGTTTATATCTCATTTTATGTGGATTGTGTTAAATTTAAAAATTGAGAACGCCAAAGTTGAGGGAACATGGACCTTTCAAAAGAAGGGTTCAAATTACGGATTAAAACACATTTAAGAGAAACAATATGATTTTAGATAAGTGTTCAGAATTTGGCGTGGACGACTTAGATAGTCATAAACCTATAGAAATTATTAATGTTCCAGATAATTTTACTGGATATATTGATATAGTTAATGATGAGAAGATTCATCAAAGATATACTTTTGAACAAAATAAATTAATTAGTGTATCTTTTTTTGACGATCTTGATGAGTGATTAAATGGGCCGGTTTTAGTTTCGATTGGCTAAAAGAAGTAATGGTTGCATACCGAAGTTTGTCAAAGGGCTTCGTAAAAAATTGACAATAAATTTCAAATGCTAACGTACAAAACGCTTATGCTATGGCTGCTTGAAGCAGTTGACCCAGATAATTCTGGCGTAGCTGTTAGGTTGTAAGCACCCGACAGTAGGATATAAAACTTTCTAGGGTTTGATATAGCCGGGAATATCATAATACCCGAATTTATCTTAACCGGCATTTTTGAGAGTTTTGTGAAAAACTCCTATGTATGTAGACGCTGTTATAGAAATTACCCAAGACAGGGGTGCAAATCCCCTCCGGTCCACTGGTTAAGTAGGCAATGGCAGACCACGGATGCTCAAAACATCTGATGATTGTGGGTTCAAATCCCACCTTAGCCACTATATTTTAAATTTATATTAAGGAAGATATTCCGAACGGTGGTCTGTAAAACCATTAACCATTAATTGAGTTCGGCGGTAGGTTAAGAGATTCGACTTCTCTATCTTCCACTTTTTGAACTATATATCCATTATGAGATAAAACCCTTTTACATAGATTTATAAATTCATCTTTAGTCATATTACCTTTTGCCTTGTTGACCTCAGATACACAAATACCTAAATTAGAAATATCATTAGACCCTCCTTTAGACCGTGGTATAATATGGTCAAATTGATAATTTCTAGTTTCGTTAATATTAATATTTTCCCCTGTTAAATAACAAGTGATATTATTACCAAATCTATTTATAACATCTTGTACTGTAAATGTTGGTGTCATATATGTTCTTCCTTTTTGTTTGCCATCTGAATGAAAACATCTAATCTTATCATATAATAATCTTTTTATATAGTGCTTATTATATTTTATTGCTTTTTTATTGTTTTTACTAAAGGTATATATTTTTTTCTTAAAGGGATGTATTTTATTTCTATTGTTTCGTTGTCTCTGTAAAAATTTTTCTTTTTGATCTTTACCTAGATAATAAGATATAGTTCCTTTAGAACATTTTAACATAAGTTGAATTTCGCTATAGGATTTTCCTTTATTTGATAAATCCCGTATTTTTTGTGCTAATAAAGTCATAAAATCCTCCTTTTTGATTTGAACATATAATTATACACCAAAACGGATTTGAACCTTGACTTTTTTAAAATTTGGTGTATAATATAGAGGCAAAGTGATTGTTTTTTGTTTTTATTTACTAACTCTATATTTGATAAGGTTTGAGCATTATGAGTATGACTGAGAGCGTTTGTGTGTGTGAGCAGTATGGTCCGCTTATGAAGGATGTGGAATACGCTATTATTAATGAAGGACTTGATTTTATGACACTAAAATGTCATGGAAAGCCCATCTGTGTCCCCTCCATGTATCTGACCAGACCCTCAAATAAACAATATAGGGCTGAACTTCCAACTTACGAAGATATTATTGAAGCAGAGGAAATTTAATATGTTTAAGAATAAGTATGCCGTTATACTACTGTCCCTTCTAACGCTTTCCTTAGCTGGATCGGTTAATGGGCAAACACCAGTAATCCCACCTGTTCCCACAGTTAGCGTGTCTGCTAATGATGTCACCTTATCAGCTATTGTGGATGATGTGGTAGTTAAGTCATTAGATATTCCAGCGGGTACATTGGTGGAATTTAAAACTACTAAACCTGTTGGTACTAAGGGCAACTGGCTAGTTTATAGTACCGAAGAAAAGAAAGAAAAGGGAAAGGCTACTGGATTTAAAGCATCTGTTTTAGATTCGGCAGAGGATGTTGCGCGATATATTAGACCTGCCGGAACCCCAAAACATAAACTGTTTGTAACTTATCAAGTAGTCAGCACAGATGGGAAGAAAATTTTATCAGCACTAACTGAAATTAATTATGGGGTTGATGGTTCTACACCAGATAAGCCTAAACCAAAACCAACTCCAACTCCTACACCCGACCCAGTTACTCCTACACCAGCACCGTCGCCTGTTCCTGTTATTCTAACCCCATCTGCTTCTGATATAACCCTAACGCAAGACATTCCTAGATTTATGGTGGGCACTAATAAAGAACAAGTTAAGGATGATGCTGTAGCGTTGGCTGTAATGTATAATGAGTTCGCCACCTTTATAGCAGATAAGACAGATATATATACTTCTACTGCTACAATCCAGTCTGGAAATAAATTAGTGGGCCAATCAATGTTTAATGGCGCGCTGAAAGGTAAATATACAGACCTTGGTGCGGCTATAGATAAGGCTTTAGAAAATAAGCTAACCCTAAAAATAGTAGACCTAACTCCTGAAAAGAGAGCAGATGCGGTAAATATTATCAGGGCTATAGCATGGCAATTTGCGGAGGTCGCCAAGAAATGACTTTATTAACCAGTTATAATAGTATTGACTACTTCGGCGGATATGTACCCGATAAACAAGGTGTAGAAGATTTTTGTAATCTACTTGTTAAAATTGGTCATAATCCAGATGGTAGATTAATAGCTGATAGAGTTTTTACAGATGATGAAAAGAAAGAAGTTATTTTAGCATATGCTTTATTAAAGGCATTTCCTAAGTGGTCTGCTGGTAATCAAGCCATCGGAGATTGTGAAAGTTGGTCATGTAGTCATACTACAGATGTTTTAATGGGCGTACAAGCATATCTTCAACAATTAGCAGAAGAAACCCCATATCAAGTATGTAGTGAGGCTATGTATGGCTTTATGAGGGTTGAAGCCCTTGGTAAGACTAGAGATACTGGTGGTGATGGAGCATATGGTGCTGCCGCAGCAAAAGCAGTTATGAAATGTGGCACATTACACCGTAAGAAATATGACCTTGGTAAAGGATATGATTTTACCACTTATTCTGGTGCTAGAGCTAAGGCTTTTGGTCGTGATGGTGTTCCAGATGAATTAGAACCCATAGCCCGTGAACATATAGTCAAAACAGCAACTATGGTTACTGATTTTGAAACTGCCGCTAAGTTTATAATGAACGGCTATCCAATTTCATGTTCTCACGGTTCCAATCCAACACTACAGGGTTCACGCGATAAAGATGGATTTGCGCGTCCTGGCGGCTTCGCCCACGCGATGAATTATATTGGTGTGCGTTGGGGTGCGCGCCCAGGACTTTTAAAAACAAATACGGGTTGGAAGGATACTACAAGCGGCCCGATGTATCCAGATAATTTACCCAAATCAATTTTAGGCTGTTGCTGGTGGGAAGATGCTGATAGATGTAATTATGTATTAAAAGATGAAGATAGTTTTGCTTATAGCCAATACCAAGGTTTTAAGAAACAAGATTTGCCCGACTTCGGCACTCAAAGCTATCTGTAGAGATTAGTGTTAGGACTTAGACATTAGGACTAGTGTGTTTCAATTACCTTTTTTAGAAAGGGTATAGTCCAATGACTATTTCCAGATATGTTTTATCATTTATTATTGTTCTCTGCTTAATGGTTAATTCAGCTAATGCGCTGACTAAAACTCAAGCAAAAGCTATTATGTCAAATATTACGGCGGTTGTTGCTTTAAATGCACAAAAACCCGCATTACCATTACCAACTCCAGTTACACCAGATGATAGCGGGGCAAAACCAGATAGTGGAACTAAACCCGCACAAAAATCAGGATGTGCTAGTGGTAATTGTCCAACTTCGGGCTATGAGAGTGGTAGATTTAGATTATTTAATCGTTAGTGAAACACTATTTATTTAATAAAGGATAAGTTATGAAAGCAAAGAAACAAACACAATTTAAGGCGGTTCTACGTCAAGCTGCCCGCGCTGGTCTATTAGAGGGCAAAATCAGTATTTCTGATTGGCTTAAAATCCAAGGCGTGTTATTAAATAGTAAGCGAACCGCAGAAGATGGCACTAAGATTAATCTAATAGATGAAATCGCCCAATATAGTACAGACACTATGTTAAAAGAGGGTCATGTAGCAGTAGGTGCGACAGTAGATTCTATTGATTGGACCTCCGTATTAGAATGGCTTAAAAATGCTATGCCCACTATTCTTCAGTTTATTACAACCCTTATGTCCCTTTTTGGAAAATAAGTCATGTTAGAAGAAGTAAAATATGTTGAATTGGTGCAGAAAGAAGATACTCATACTAAACTAGTAAAAGAGGTTGGGCCTTTTGTAACTTGGTTATATGCCCAGAAAGAAAAGGCTAAATTTGCCTGGACTGTTATAGTAATTATATCTGCATTATTTGGTTATCAGGTTACTATTAATAAGAATCCAACAGATAAGTCACTATCTGAGGCGGCAAAGGTAGCTGTTGAAAGTAATATGTCAGAGGTTAGAAGTCAACAAGCAATAGATTCCGCTAATAAGATTGGTAATAGTCTACACTCTGTTTCTAATACTGTTTTTACTAATTAAATTTATAAAGGAGATTAAGAGATGCAAATCGAAGTAGGTTATGATTCTAATGGACACATATGGACAAAAGTAACCAGTGAAAAGGGCGATACCGTAGATACTATGAAGGAAACAATTATCTCGTTAAAAGAATTGCTTCCAAAAACTAAAGACTAACTAAAATAAACGCTTTACCGTTACGGGGGTTGGCAATTCCAACCAAATTCACCGCCCAATGATAAGGGCGGTTTTTATTTAAGTTTCCCCCTTGACAAAACCGATTTAAAGGGTATAATAAAATGATAAAAGTAATCGGGCAACCGCATAAAAAGACACTGACACGCCCTACTCAATGGAGTACAAAAAGAATTAATTGGACAGCTATTGCTGCTGTAGTAGCATTAATAACTAGTGTTTTGACATGGGTTATATCTGTTGAGGTTAGATTTGCTAAACAATCAGATATAAACAGTGTTACGCAGAGAATAGAGAATATTGAACAATTATTAACGCCGGTCTTGGTAGACTGGAAAGTTAAAGAGGAATTAAAGAAATACGGCGTTTTTCCTACTGTGCCAGCACCAATGGCTATGCCACCTGGGGAGGGTAATCCATCAGTGGAACCTACACCTTTACCAACTTTTGATAAATTAGAAGATCGCGCTAAACGATGGGCGGATAATGCAGTTCAACAAAGACCATTGGAGAAGAATAATGTCCAGTAAGAAAAATAGTGTATCCCGCAAAATCCTTAGAAAGAGACAGTCTATAGTTGATAAAACTAACGCTGTGGGATATGCAGATAAGGAAAAGATTACTAAAAAGTTTAATAGATTACGAACATTTCAACTTTTACGCAGAGGAAACTTAAATAATGATGAGGTATATAGTTGTCCCCTTAGTATTGGACCAGTATCATCCGGTGTGGCCCAATGAACAGATGTTCTTTATTAAGGACTTAAATACTGGTAGACTTTCTTTTTCCTGCTATAAGACCTATGAGGAAGCGGAAAAAGTATCCAAACGGAAAAACTTGACATTTGTTGTTTAAGGTGTATAATAAGGTAGACGGTCCATTAAGTTAGGGGTTAAACTCAAACTCTTACAAAGTTTGAAGGTAGGTTCGAGTCCTACATGGACTACTATAGTCAGAGTAACCCCAAATTGCACGGGTATTAGGTGGTTAGTTATTCATGTGTGCAAAGCTGAGCTAACGTAAAATTGTTGGTAATTCCACTATGCCTGCTCTGACTATTTTATGGCACAAATGACATCATTCTTTGTCGAACTGTTTTGAAAACAGCACTCCTTTTAAAGGGAGAGGATAGGGTTGAAATCCCCCTTGTGCCGCTTATGAATATTGGTGACATACTTATTACCAGAAATGCTGATGAAAAAGACAATCAAAGTCCTGGTTATTGGAACCATGTATCCATCTTTGTTGGTGGTGATAATATTGTAGAAGCTCAATCAGCGCCGTGGAGTACGATTAAATTAAGCGAAGTGGACGAATTCTTTAATCGTTATCCCAAAATACAAATTTATCGTTGGAAAGATGATGATACAGTTGGAGAAAAAGCTGCCACTTATGCACGTACCATGCTTGGTAAAGAATATAAATGGTTAGCGTCTTTATTTTATATGTTTCGCAGGGGTGAAAATTGTGTGACAACTGTGCGCAAAGCATATAAAGAGGCTCTTGGATTTGACCCAGGTTGGCGTAAACCAGATGATATTACCACAGATAAAAGATTGGTATTTATTACTGAGAAAAATAGTGAGGAAGATAATGGGCATATTTAGTAGAAAAAACAACGATAATGATTGTTATGATTTATTAAATAAGCTATATAAGATAGGATTAAAAATTTCGTTAGACCTCAATGATATATATGATTTACTAGAAGATGTACATGATGAGGTTTCACATATTCGTTTTCAATTAAGTAGTCCCGGTAAATTAAAACTATTGCTAAAGGAGCAAGTTATGGACAAGATTTTGTTTAAGGTTACGTTGCCCACATTAACCGATGTTAGTGTTGCAACCCGTGAGTTATCTGTGAAGATTGGTGATGCCGAAGCGGTGGTTACAACCGTTGCTAAGGACGCCGTTGAGGTTGATGGTTTGTCAGGTCCACAAGATAGTGCTGTAGAAGTATCTCTTGTTGACGTTGATGAAGCTGGAAACCGTAGTAAAGCCTCAGTGTTGAACGCTGTGCTTACTGACGTTTTCCCACCGGCTCAACCAGGGGAATTAGCCCTTGTCCAGACCGCCGAAGTTGTCGAAGAAGTAACACCAGTCTAACTAAGCGATTGCGTGGGGTGCGCCACAACAACGCACATTTAGAGGATAGGTGACTATTGGTTTGTCACACTTGTTCGCTAAACAAGACCGGCTTTAAACACCGGTGAGGGTTCAATCCCCTTGTCCTCTGCATTTAATAATTTTATGATAATTAATGATACATCATCAAAACATTTATGAACATATTTGGAGGTTGAAACTAAATCTGGAATAACTATTAAATTAATATTATGATTATTAGCTATTTCTAATTTTAGTTTATCTCTTGATTGAATTTTTGTTAATGTATCTATACCATAAATTGGTTTAAAATGAACAGTACCATTCCATTCAATAGCAAGTTTAAGGTCTGGAATAGCTATATCAACCTCATAACCATTTAACATAGTTTTATCATTGGGTAATATAGTTAATAATGGAAATTTATCACATAGTAATTCGTATAATAGTATTTCACATTTTGAACGTCTAGTTTTAACGCGTATTTTATTATTATAAGATGCGGAACATGAAGAACTGCAAAAGATATGGTCAGATTTTGATCTTTTTTTAGCGGATATACACTTTGTTATTGTTTTACCACAGTTACCACATGGCTCACTTACTCTAGCCTGGGTAAATAGACCAAAACATTTTTGAGAACAAAAGGTTTGTAGTATATTTTCTAGGTGTAATTGATTAGCTCGTTTTTTATAGTGTTTATTACAGTTTTTACATATTCTATCAACATATTGAATCATAGCGGAATCCTTATTATTCGAGAAATTTTCGAGTCTATTATAATATACACCAAAAATAAAATAAAATATGTTATTATTTGCTGCACAAACTGTTTCTTATAGTATTAATTGGCCCCTAACCATAGCGGGTACATTAATATTAATATGTATAAGTTATTTGATTAATAAGCTAAATAAGTAGGTTTGCTTCCATCGTATAGTGGTATTACACAAAGTTTGTACCTTTGATACCGGCGTTCGATTCGTCGTGGAAGCTCTGGTGGCTGCTACCCGCGATTGCGCTGAGTGGTGAAATTCCACTCTGGGCCGACGCAATTTAAAATATCGGCAATTTGCCTTTGTCTATTGGTATAGAATCTACCCTCGTAAGATAGATGTCGAGATTCAATTTCTCGCAAAGGCTCTGCTTTTTACTATTTTATCCTAATGGAGAAAGTGTTATGAACAAGATTATTTTTTTAACTATGTTTATTATTGGTGTTTTTGTTTTTGCCAACATTAGCGAAGCAAGCTATAGAGATACTTATAAGTCTAGCCCTACTAGCTGTGCAAACGGAGCCTGTTCTAAGGTTAAAGACGTAACCGTTGATGTTAAGAGAGATCGTCCAGTTTTAGCTCCGGTTAAGAAGATTAAGGCCAAAACTACAGTTAAGACAGAAACAACCGAAGTTAAGGTTGAGGCAGAAGTGGTTGGATTGCCGCACCCAGTTAAGCGAGTGGGCGGTCTTTTAAAGAGGATTTTTGGTCGATAAACTAAAGAAAAATTATAAAATTACCAGAGACTCGAACAAATCTTTTGGTATACCCATCCGGCCTCTCTTTAGAAGCTATCTCAGGATGGGTTTTTATAACCCTATAGTGTACTGGTAGCACGACAGACTTTGATTCTGTAAGAGAACTGGGTCCGATTCCCTCTGGGGTTACTTTGGTGTATATTATAGTGAAGGGACAATATTATGACAAGACCATCTGCTATATTTACACTAAATCCAAATAAAACAACTTCCAGTAATGGTCCCACCACTGTTTTATCATCTGTTTTAAGACCTCAAACCACAGGTAAAGACGGTATAAAACAAATAGATTTAGTTACTGAATCTATATCTGGATTAGATAATGATGTAAAAGATGATAATATCTCTATTGGTAAAACCCCGAAAAGTATAACAGTGGCAAGAACAAATGGCTATATTAGTTCTATAACAGATGGTACTACCACATGGACATTTGATAGAACCGATAATTATATTACAAGTATAACAATATCTCAAAACTAATATGGAAATAGACAAAATAAAATTCGCTTTTGTAAGTGAAAAAATAATTAGTGGCGTTAATTACGCGGCTTATCGACACATAGACGATCCAACAATAGTTTATATTTCTATTGATGGAGACTGGCAGAAGGTAGACAACCTGAAAGAATATTGGAGTAAATTATAATGGCTTTGAAGGTTTCGTCAACAACTGGAGGAACTTGGGCAACTGCCGCTTCATGGGACAGCGTAACGAATACGCCTACATTACATGCCACTACAAATATAACCCACGCACAGAATACAACTATTTATAGTAATGGGGCAGTAGGAACAGGTGCAAACACTACAGGAACTTTTACTGCTCCCAATACCACAAACGCCTGTACGGGTGCTGTAGTTCATAATGCTGCCGTTTCGGGTTCAACAGGAGGAGTTGGCACTATAGCTTTGGCTTTACAAGAATGGAATGGTTCTTCTTGGGATACAAAGGTCACTTCCTCAACAATAACAGGAACCAAGCTATACATCTATAGTCTTGGGAGTGGGATAAATTGGATTAGATTTGCCTTCGATACCCCTTATGTTTTTACAACCACAAGTCCAGGGTATTATAGATTTATTCTTATTAGAAATAATGCAGCCATTACTACCTCTCCTCTTTGGGCGGCAGAATCAACTGGTGCAGCCTTCGCTTTCATAGCTACAGACAATAGAACAGGAGTACCAGCATCTAATGACAATGTAATGATTGTGGGATATAATCGTGCCACTATAATCACTATAACAATGGGTGTCAATACTACCATTGGTGCTGGAAGCGAAACTACTGTTGCTACTATAGCAGGGTTAAGATCGTTTAACGGTGCAATTATGTTGGGGGCTGATGGGATTTTGGCTTATGGTGCAACCTCAACAGTTAATCTTACTTGTACGGGTGGTATTTATATCTACCCAGCAGGAATATTTCAAAGTGGAGATGGAGCATCGACTATTTCATCTGCATATACACACACTTGCACAATGGCTCAAGGTGGAGTTAATGGAAATTATGGAATTGTAACTATCAATGGTGCGAAGATGTTGTTTAATGGAGCATTAAAATCTTCTACATCTTTATGGAAAACCACTTATGTATCAGGGACAGGAACATCTGCCGATCCTCTTATTGTAGCAGATTCAGTAAATTGGGAGGCAAATGATGAAATAGTCTTTGGAGCCAATACGTTAGCCCATTGTGGAACAACCTATTTTATTCAAACAGTAAACTCAGGTACTTCTTATGTTTTGTCCGCCACAAGTGGAGGAGCAGCTATAACTACACCGGGAATCGGAGCAGGATTCGTAACCACGGATAGAATCATAAACGTCCAACGAAATATAATATTTACTTCAGATAATGCTTCTTATGGCTCGTATATGATATCTGCAAATGGAGCCGTTCTAATACCGGATATTCTAACAAGTTTTATGACCTTCAAATGGTGCAGATTTACAAGAGGGGCGGCACTCACCAATAAATATTGGATAATTAACACCGGAACAGCTTGGTTTAATTGTGATTATTCTGTATTTTATGGAACGGGAACAACTATAAGCACATCACAGGTTGGAACTCCCCCATTAAGATGTTCGTTTACAGGAGTAGTGAATTATACAGGACTTGGAGTTTTTTCTTTTTCTAATACGTCTAGAATAGATGTGATTGATTGTATTGGCATTAAATCTACAAGCATGACATTCAGCCTATATGCTTCTGACTGTACGTTCACAAGATGTATAGCTATTGGAGCCGCAACATCAAGATCAGGATTTGATACTCAGATATTTACCAATTTTAATATATTTACAGATTGCGAAGCACATCTTTGTTACTATGGTTTTTCTTTTTCAACTACATCTGCTTTACAAACAATTACTAGAATGTTGCTAGGAACTAAAGGTAAAAATACAATATGTGATATAGTAACGGCTCTCACAAATAGTTATGTGCAACAATTATTAAATAACTGTTCGTTTGGTTCCGACACTAGAATATCAACTAATTACTCTGGATTGGTTAATAAAATGTATATCGCTTTACAATCAATCAATCTTGCTGACAATCACGAATTTTATACCAATGCAGGATATTTTATAACTTCAAGTGGTGCGATGAATATGAAGAACACTTCTGCATCTTTATCACACTATGCTAATTATACAGCAGGAACAGGCACATCAGGACAAAAGATTTTAGTAGGAGCCAATCTTAAAATAAATAGTGCTAATTATTATGCAGGAGTGCATACCAATCCTACCATACAGGTAAATTATGATTTGGGAACTTTAAGCACAGCAGGAGTGGCAATAAATTCAACTTCTACTCAAACCATAAATACGATATTCACTCCAACAACTTCTAATAATGTTTTAACACTAACAATATCGGGAATGACTGACGCAATTACATCAACCAATGGTGATGTGTTGTGGAATTATCTATATTACAATGCTAGGCTTTATGGAAACGTATATAAAACTTTTAATTATCCCACTATTAAAATTGACTCTAATACCATATTTATTATTCCATCACCAGCGACCAATCCATATATTGCGGTAACAAATTCAGCTACAGTATCGGGTTATTCTGAATTTACCATAGATCACTCTACTCAAACCGTAACAATTACATCTTCTACCACGCTTAATAGACTTTATGATTATTCGCAATATGATTTGACTTTAGATGCCAATATGGATAAAGCCGAGTGGTTTACTACTCTTGATGGAGTGAATTACACTTCAACATATAATATCACTCTCAATACAGGTGTAGATTTAACAGGTGGTGGAAGTATAAATGTTGGAGCATTGACATTTACAAAGACAGGAACGGCTACTTATGATGGAATTATAATTACCTCATCCGATAGACAGGTTCATGCTTTAATTACAGGTTTAATGGCTGGATCAAGAGTCCAAATTTATGATACTGATACTTCAACTGAATTATATAATGATATAGTAGCTGGAACTTCATTAGATTATATCCACACTTGGACTACTGATGTAAATGTTAGAATTAGGATTAAATATACAGATGCTTCTTCTGCATATTTAGAATATAAAGCCACTGGAACTATAACTAACACGGGTTTCGCACTTGTGGCAAATCAAATCATAGATTCAGTTTATGCCACCAATGGAATTGACGGGTCTACAGTTACAGAATGTTCGGTTTCAGGTGCTACTATTAGAATTTATGTAGATGATCCAGATAATACAATAACATTTCAAAAAGTATATAACTGGTATCAGTATATTTTATTTACATCAACAGGAATAGAAGATCAAGATGCTAATTATTTTTATGCTATTTCGGCAGTTGAATACAGGTTTAATCCCTCTATGAAGATTATAAATTCAGATGTAACAAATGCCTTAACAGTAATGGGTGCCAATATTGCTCCAACTACAGGAACAGATTCTATTATTGATAATAGTAATGGGGCTTCGGTGGTTATTTATTCATATTTTCCTGTAGACGCTTCGGGAAGTTTAACATTACTACCAACTATTGCTCAAAAAGTAGATGATAATCAAGCTAGTTTAGATTTATTATCTAATATTCCAGACGATTTAACCATATTACCTACTATTGAACAAAAGGTAGATGATATTCAGGCTTTAACTATGCTAACATTATAATATAAATAAACAAAAGGTAATATTATGGAAAACTCACAAGGGGCTAAATTACCCCCATTTAATTTTTTAGAAGAATTTGCTAGATACAATGCTCAAAAAGAACCTATAACAGACCAAGTAGTTAGTCTAAAAGTAGTGAGAACCGTTCCGCTTGAAACACCAGCACCACCAGTACCAGCACAAATACAAATACCAAGTTCTACTGTTGCTCCAGGTGATTTAGATTTAGCTCAATTAGCAGAGTTGGTAAAGTTAATATTTAAAAAGGCCCAAGCTAATGCTCAAGCTAGTATTAGTGAAGAAGATATTAATAATGTAATGAATTATAGTGGTGTTACATTAATAGATAAGGTAATATTAGCGACATATCTTAATAAAAAAGATAATTTGGTCGTTTAATTAAATTTTTCTTCTGAAACCTTGACAAAACGCTTTTTTGGTGTATAATAATGTTGTATGGGATACAATCAAGCTGGTTGCAGGGGACGCTCTTATAAGGCGTTGTTAGTTGGGTTCGATTCCCAGGTATCCTACTGAGCTATAGTGTAACGGCAGCACAGATGCCTCTGGAGCATTTAGTCTGAGTTCAAATCTTAGTAGTTCAACGCCTTTGTAGTATAATGGTATTTACTCCGCTTTGGTAAAGCGGCAAATCAAGTTCGATTCTTGACATTGGCTCTATGATAAATACTGTTTATCAGTCTGTAAAAGTCACTTCGACTTAGTGATTAAATTTGCCCGACGCAGATAAGGGTATAACCCCGATATGGGAGAAATAGTTATGGTGTATTCTAATCGTTTTGTTATGTGCGTTCTATTAAAAGGTGTACCACAAGAAGAACTAGCTAATGGTACAGTTAAGATTCCTTTTGGTGAATACTCACTAAGGTTTCGTAATAAGAATCCCCGCCGCGCCGTAGTTCAAATCTATATTGATGGTGAAAATGTTTCTGGCGGTGGCTATATTATTGGTGCTAATTCTTTTATAGATATTAAACGCCACGCTGAAATTGACCGCGCTTTTAAGTTTGTTGCTCTGGATAGTCCTGATGCTATAGAGTTTGGAAAAAATGGCGAAAACAAGAATAAGGAAAAAGGTACAATAGAAGCCCGCTTTTATCTTGAAAAGGAAAGACCGCCGATTCCTTATGGAATGGTATATCCTAGAGAGGTTCATCACCATCATCACTATCCTATTATTACTGAACCACCTACACCTTGGATTAGTCCTTATAAACACCCCTATAAAACACCTGATATTTGGTGTGGTTCTAGTGTGACCTATAATTCATCTAATAATTCATCGCCACCATTAGCTAATTGTTGTTCATTTGATAGTGAACCAATAGAAAGAGAAATTAAGACTAGTGGTAGTATGAGAGGCATGAGTAGTTGTCATTCTACACCACCAGTAAAAGATGGTTGTACCGTTGAAGGTGGATTAACAGATCAATCATTCTATAAGGTGGACATTGATATTGAGGACACTTTTACCTCTGTGAAAATCTTTTTACAGGGATATGTTGAAGAAGTTATTAAAAACGATGGCTTATACTGTGAGAATTGTGGTGCTAAAACTCGTAGAAAAGCCAAGTTTTGTTCATCATGTGGGCGTAAACAATAGGTTTGGTCGCTTAATTTAAGGCTAAGGCTCAGTAGAAATGCTGGGCCTTTTTCATGGAGTATATATGCTAATTGAAGACGAAGTATATTTAGATTATTCAGATGTTCTTATCAAACCCAAAAGATCAACAT
>Ga0268280_1000663_pt1 | contig 27041 bp, 22 predicted proteins | sample saktaG_9_FD_190139 | JGI IMG/M metagenome (GOLD analysis project Ga0268280, IMG submission 190139) | Saline water microbial communities from Sakinaw Lake, British Columbia, Canada - sak_2011_5_24_40m | ecosystem: Environmental > Aquatic > Non-marine Saline and Alkaline > Saline ...
ATGGTCACCGAAAATCGAAAGAGATTGTGCTGCAAGAGAACGTGCTGCGACATGGATAACGCCTGGAAGCAATTCTCCGGCGATTTTGTACATGTTTGGAATTTTTAAAAGTAATCCTTGAGAAGCAGTGAAAGTGGTCGTAAGTGCACCGGAAATCAAAGATCCGTGGACTGTACCAGCAGCTCCGGCTTCCGATTGCATTTCAACAAGTTTCACAGGCATTCCGAATAAATTCTTCTTGCCTTGTGACGCCCAAAGGTCCGTATACTCTGGCATGGGAGTCGATGGAGTAATCGGATAGATTCCTGCGACTTCAGTAAAGGCGTAAGCACAATAAGCGGCAGCTTGGTTTCCATCCATTGATTGAAACACTTTTTTTGTTGACATAAAGACATAACCTCCTATATATTAAATAACTCATTTCGTTCACTATGTTATTATACATCAAATGTGGTTTGTTGACAATTCTTTCCTTCTAAAAACACGCTTACATTCAGTAGCGATGCGACTTTTAGATGACTATAAAACGATTTCGTCCATCGATTGATTTTGTTTTGCACAAATGATCTTGAAATCATCCCAAACCAATCCTTGTTTATCGAATATTTTGCGGTAAGTCGAAAGCGCATCTTCTTCTGTATTGCATTCTTCAGAAAGATGAGCCAAGATGATTTGTTTTGTGTTTTCACCCAAGACATTCATCATCAAATATGCACTGTCTTCGTTCGAAAGATGACCTTGGTCGTCAAGAATTCTTCTTTTGAGAATCCAAGGACGTTCGCTGTCTAACAACAGATCTGGATCGTGGTTGCTTTCGATGATATAAAGATCTGCGTTTCGTAATAAATCAAATCGGTTTTCAGGAAAATAACCGGTGTCTGTCATGTAAACAAGTGATTTGGATGCTTCTGTGAACCGGTACCCGGAAGGCTCAAGTGCGTCATGATAAGTCATGAAAGGAAGAACGGAGTACCCTTCTAAAAGAATCGGAACTCCAAATTCGGTATAACGAAAGCCGGAAGGGTTGATTTTTTCAAGAGTTGCTCTTCCAAGGTTTTTGCAAGTTCCTTGCGATAAATAAATAGGCATATTATATTTGCGATAAAGGGTTGCGAGTCCACCAATATGATCTGAATGTTCATGGGTAATAAAGACCGCGTCAAGACGGTCGATTTCAATTCCTTTTTCTGCTAGCCTCAAATGAAATTGTTTCATTGAAAGGCCGGCGTCAATCAGAATTTTATGATTCCCGATTTCAATGTAAGTGCAGTTCCCTTTGGAACCGCTCGCTAAAATATGTATTTTCATGTACTCACTCCTTCTCTATTATAACCGATATTTACAAAAACCATTGAGATTATTATCATTAAAAAAACGAAGAGGGTCACTCTTCGTTTTGTTTCTCATTATCGTATTCTTTTCGTAGTCTTGATTTTTCTTCTTCAATTAACTTTTCTTTTTCCTTTTCCAATAATTCTTTCCTGTGTTGACCTAAGGTCTTAATCAAATGGGAGACTTCAGTGAGTCCGATTAAGACGAACACTCCAACAACCGTTCCATAGATTAAATTGATTCCTCCAGTAAAGATGAATTGATACACATGACCGAAGAATGCGGATTTCGAAACATATTTACCGATGATGTAGTCGCTCGTAAATTCGGTTTCAAAAGAACCTGAAGAGTTATTGTTGTCACCTTGCGTCGTATATAATAATGTGCCATTATCATCTAAAATGGTAATAATACGGTGAGTGATTGTCATGGCAGGATTTTCAGGATTGTAAAACGTAATGATGTCTCCAACTTCATATTCTGTCGTATTGATATCGACGAATATCAAGTCTCCTGTCATAATGGTATCTTCCATTGAAGGAGTTAAAATCAAGAAGATGGAATATCCAAAGACAGAAGGTGTTCTGTCATTTTTAAGAGCAATGACAACCTGTAAGATTAAAAATAAAGCAAATGCGAAAAATAAGAAGGGTAGTATTTGTAATACAATTTTTAGTATTTTTTTGAGCATTCTACCACCTCTTATTCATTATCTAATTAGGATAACCCGTTGAAAAATTATAGTCGGTAAGATCTGACCATGTAACATCGCCAGCTTGCTTGACTTCAATTGTAATTGTAACTGTAATTGCTTGACCAGCATAGTCAAACGTCGCGACGGACCCGTCGTAATAAAGGGAAGTCACTATAGTCATCACTCCAGAATCAGGATTGAGAACATTCGATTCTCCTCCATAGTAATAATAATTCCCGACTCTAGTAAGATTAGCACCAAGGCCCACAACAATATGGTCAGAAGCACTACCTGTATACGCAACAGTAGCGGATTGTAGCGTCCCATCAAATGTCCATTTTGTATATTCTATTTTGACTCTGAGTTGAGATTCAATTGGAGAAGCATTATCGATTGAAATGGTAGAGACAATTAATTCTTCTCCAGGAAGATAGACATAACTAACTCCACCAGCTTGCAGTTCACCAGATGGAGTATATCTTAAATCTCCTACACTAATTTCGTTATTCGGAATCGATGTCAATGAGGAAAACCAACCATATGTAATCCCGAGCATAACAATTGAAGCTATGATGAATATTAGAGATGAAATGCTTAAGAGAATGATTCTTCTTTTCATATCATCACCCTCTAACCAATTGATTGAATTGCGAGATTCGCAATTTCAAGCATGAGATTTTGATAATCATTTCCTGCCAAAGCACCATCAATCGTAAGAGAAAAAGACACAGTGGCAATGTTTCCAACATCAAGACTTAAAACTTCAACCAAAGTTGCAGAGGACTGAGAATAATCGCCTGAAGAAACATAGGGAATTAGGGTCGATAGTAATACATTATCGAGGACTTCAGAATTCCAATCATTGGACTCGCTAACTCTAATTATATCCATTAGGGTTTTACCTGATTGAAAATTATCATCACTTGCCAAAGGATCGGCAACATTATTAGTGAATCCGTACAAGTTCACCTTGGAGCGAATGTCAACGTCACCGGTATTTTCAATCACTAGACGATAATACATAACAGTTCCAGGTATTGAGTTCGTAATTGAAATCTCAGTTGCCTCATAATAAGTAATGTCATCAGTTGAAACATAAAGCGTTGCTGTAGCTTCTATATCAGCAAGCTTGATTGTTTGTCCGCCAATGCTAATGATATCAGAAATTGCAAACCAAGCAAAAGAGGTAAAAACAAACAGAAAAACGGAGCTTATCAATACGATTAATGATAAGGTCATACGTTTCTTCGACATGTTCTCACCTCATTTTTCTATGTCTTAGGAGTTGACTTCTTTTCTTTGGAAGTGGTGGCCACTTCAGATTTTGGTTTTGCAGAAGACTTAGAAGTGGTGGTTTTTGTTGCTGGAGATTTTGTAGTAGTAGTTTTAGTTGCGTTTGTTTTTGGAGTTGTAGGCTTTTGCACAGAAGCCTTTGTAGTAGCTGGCTTTGAAGCAGCCACTTTGGATGTTGTTGGTTTATAAGCAGAAGATTTCTCAACGACAGGTTGCACAACTTTGGGTTTTACTGCCTTTGGTTGAGTGTCTGACGCTTTAACAGCTTTCGTTCCAGCCGTTGTCTTTTTAGGCGTTGTTGCTTTCGGCTTTGTGGAAGAAGATTTTAAAGTCGTTAGTTTTGGAGTCTTCGTTTTAGTCGTGCTTGTCTTTTTCTCCTTACCCGTCTGACCTTTCTCTTTCTTCGCTTTTGCGGCTTCTGCAAGTTTTCGCTTTTTCGCTCTTTCTTTCATCTTTTTCTTTGCATCGTCCAAGACTTTTTGAGCTGCATTTATTTTTTGTTGAAGTCGCTTCATTTCAGCGTCTTCAGCTTTCTTTTGTGCTTCTTTAACAGCGCGTTGTTCATCTTCAAGAAGTTTTTGTTCAGCGAGTGCCTCAGCTTTGATTTTCTTGATTTCATCTTGCGTATTTCTTAAATTCAATAAAGCAATTGCTTTGCTGGTCGTGAGGTTCTTAACGCCTTCTCTTTTGATGCCTTCAACCTTCCGATACATATCGACGATTTGAGACTGTATTTTGGCTTTGTCTTCAAGTGACGTCGCTTCCTCTACATTAAATGTAGACTGAATGTAATCTTCATATACTGCGTCTGCGATGGAAGATACTTGTTGGAAGATAATATCGACGGATTCGTGAACTGTAATTCCGGCATCTGTCAATGTTTTTAACCTGGAGAAGTTCGCATTGCGAATCTGATCTAAATAGAACTGGCTTAACTGATAGTTTTCGAGTTGATAATGTCCAGGAGCGATATACATATCTTTAGCATTTGCTTTTTGGACTTTCGGACGTTTTGTTTTCCGATATTCAAACGGCACATTTTGTGCAAGTTGAAATTCTTCGATTTGGTTGTTCGCGACCGTGGTATAGAGAAGCATTAAAGTATTCTCTATATGACTCATGTATTCATCATCAAATTGAACATCTCTGTCGAATACTTCGACATCGAATCCAATTCGATCGACTTGTTCAATCATCAGCCACAAGTCATAGCACTTGCGATATTCAAAGTTTTTCGCAATGACATTGGTCTGCATGATAGGAGGTTTGACTGGAGGAAATTCCTTCATGTCAATCATGAATTTTGATAATTTATAGTTTGTGATGGAAGTTCTTAAACTAGTAATACGATCCAAAAGCATTTGGTTCTTTTTATCAATTTCGTCTTCTTCCATTTGTTGATTGATTTTTAAAGTAATATCATAATCAATTGTCGCGCCATTCCAGTCCAAAGTTGACTTGACATTCAAAAAGTTTACATACTCTGTATGCATCTTTTTGATAATCAGGTCATATCTCTTTTCAATAAAGATGTAGAGATTGTCAACTAAAGAACGTATAAAACGATTCTCGTAAGTCCCTAAATCCGTATCTGAGTAAGAAGAAAGCACTTTGGTAGGAGTAACTGAACCATCGGCCATAACTTCTTTGATAAATTGTGTGTTTGCGGCCAAGTGTCTGACCATGTCTTTATCAACTTTTTTTGCCCGTTCCACAGGAACGACCATTTGAACTTTTTTCAGATATTCTCGTGGGTTGCGAGTCAATTTATCAATGACGGGAATCGCTTCTTCTACCGAGGTCATCCATGAATCATCGAAAATTCGACGCTCACGACGCTCTTTTTGGTATAGAGTCGTATTCCCGCTTTCTAAAATATTGATGAACATCTGGGCAAAATTGTCTTGTTTGTTTAATCCGCTAAACGTCGTGTTAATTTTCTTGAAATAGCGTTTGGCATCATTTTCACTCATAGGGACGCCTCCTACATCATCTTCATTAAGTTTTGGATAAACTTAATAGATTCTTCAAAGTTGTTTTTACCGAATATTTTCTTAATTTGTGCAACCAAAGTATGAAGTTCATCTTGAAGAAAGGCTAAATTCAAACTTTCGAATTTACGCAATACTTTGTTGGCGAAAATATAATCCAGTCCATCATCTTCGGATCCGCCAGTCGCAACATAAACTGGAACGAATTTATGAACTTGGGTCATGATACGGTTACCGAATGCAATCTTGAAGTTCACTTGAACATATTTGTCAAGAATAGAAAACTTACTTAAGAGTTCTTCGGATACGGGGTATTTATAGAATGCTTCTTCAAATAATTCTTGAAGGTAAGTATAAGACATATGAACATTTTTGGTTTCAGGAGCTTGGAAATATTCTCCTTTAGATTCGAATTCAAGTGCGATGGCACGGTCATACACTTTATCTGTAATCGTGTAAGTGGAATCATCCTTATTGGCGGTTCCTACAAACCATACGTTTGATGGAACAGTAATTTTACCATTGACGACTTTTAAAGGATCTGCTGGTTTAGAGTCAGGAACCAAGTCGATTTTCCATTCTGAAGGATCAGGCATTTCCATGATGGATAAGAACTCAGCGAAATAATACTCAATTCTCGCAAGATTCAACTCATCCAGAACAATTAGGTTAATGTCTTTTCTGTAGATGGCTTCATACAATGCTTTTAAGAAATCTGTTTCATTAAAGCGTTTCGTGAACTCATTTAGATAACCAATGATTTCAGCGCGATCACGCCATGACGGTTGAACAGAAATAATTGAAGCGGAGTTTCCAAAGAATTTAGCCATAGCATATGGTAACGATGTTTTTCCGGTTCCGGAAATACCTTCAAGGATAATGACTTTTGAAGCTGCCATTCCGGCAAAGAACAACGAAATCATTTTAGGTGTATAGTATAGTTTTAATTGTGAAGATGCAAAATTAACAAATTGGGTGACAAGTTCAGCTAAAGATAGATAATCGGATTCCTCCATATAAATGGATGTATCTTTACCAGCGTATTCCTTGTCGACTTGAATCAATTTAACGAAACGAGAAGGACCAACGGGTTGTTGAGGCCTTTTTTCAATAGAATCAGCTTGTCCACCTTGCATACCGCTAATTTGACCCCCACCGGTTTGTGTGTAGCGTCCACCGCCACCCACAACAACACCTTCATAAGCAGGACTCATGCGATTGCCACCATATCCTAAAGGACCGGTAACGATTTGCTCTGCTGGTTGACCTGTTGTAGCGTTAATACCAAGTTGAGATACCTTCATAGCCATAATCTGATTTTTCTCATCTGCCAAGGAGATGACTCTATCATTCAATTTCGCGATTTCTTCAATCAGTTCATTCTTTTCGATTTCAATCGCTCTGAAAGATGCATATTTATTAACCCAAATAACGATTTGGGCGATCACCAAGACAACAAAAAACAAGAAGATGACTCCGGTCAAAGCGACCATGGTCCAGGATATGACCGTGAAATCAAACATCTCTTGAATTAATAAGTCAAAATAAGAACGAATGTTCTCATAAAGCTTAACAATTATGTCGTTCCAAATGGCTTCTTTAAAAAAGAAAATGACGTCTTGCCATATATAACGGAACAACTCAACAAAAAATCTCGAGAATTGATTCACTTGTCTAATCCCCCTTCTTGTTAGTAGAAGATTATTCAGTTCGTTGACGGATTATTCTTCTTTCTTCTGTTTTTTAACTACTTCTTCCTTTCCGGCTTTAGCTCTCATTTCAGCTTCGATTTGAGCTCTCGCAATGGCGATAGCCTCTTCTTCAATACTGACACGATCTCCAATTGCTTTTTGGGTTTTGAAATCGGACATCAAACCGATGAATTTAACAATTTGATATACTAAGAAACCAAAACATGGAAGTACTATGAATAAGAAAAATCCTGTAGGACTCTTTAAGAAACCTACGACTCCATCAATCACTCCACCTATGTTTGAATACACTTTTCCATTCCAAACACCTAGAACATATGAACCAGAAACAGGTTCTGGATCCTCAGTGGGGTTGTTATCTCCTTTTGTTGAAAAGTGGAAATAACCATTAACATCTTCTTCTATATATGTTATTCTATGCGAATTATATACTAATACAGATTGACCTTCTTGAGTTATCAACATTTGATACGTGATGACATCCCCAACCTCAAGGTCCTCTAAATTGAACTCAGTATCAATAAAAATTAAATCGCCTTGATTAAATGTTGGACTCATTGAGTCGGATTGAACTGTTAGCGCGGTACCACCAAATATAGTAGTAACTCCATCGTCCTTTGAAAATAGTGCAATCACCGAGTATAAGATGATGATTCCCAGAGCAACCCAAAATAAAATATTAAAGATTTTTGTTACTCTATTTTTACTGATTTCAACTTTTTCCATGAAATACACTCCTTTTATAACAACAATAATTTGTTTGTCACATTTTATTATATAGTATAAAGGTGAATATTTCATCATAATTTTAAGAAATTCTTTGAAAAATACGCTAAAATACTCGATTTTTGTTCATAATTGCCTTTTCCAAAACAATAATGACGTTATGATCTTGGAAAAAACAATCATAACGCCGACATAACAGCGTCTTCTAGATAAGTTATGTCGGCGTGTTTATGATTGTTAGTGAATCATGTTACTTAATATTTGATAACTATGACTATTATGGTTGAATTGCGAAACTAAATTCTACATCAAATACTGCTGCTAAAGAAGCATTCGTAGTTTCTGCGTCCCATCCTTCAATATAAATTCTTACATTGACTAAAGTAGGATAGTCAGCTGCTAAAGTAGCGACTACATTTGCTCCAGAAATTGTAGTTGTAGTACCTACATAAACATCTGTTAAATCCCCTGAAACTGTAGAATTATAATATGAAGCTTGTAATGCTGTCAAAGTTGCCGGTGTAGTTACAACGTTCAAGCCAGCAGTCGCACTGTAACCTGTCATTGCTGATGTAAACACAAAGCCATAATCATTTCCAACTGGTGTTCCTCCGCCGTTGTCATATGAGAATACTCTTGTTGTTGCAGTGTAATCACCTGCAACCATTGTAGTTCCGTTCCACTCTGTTTCTTCCCAAACTGCAACTCTGACTGCTTCTTCAATTGGATCTGTTGAAGATATTGTCAAATCTTTAAGCACGATATCATTTGCACTTAACTGAGACAATACCCAGAACTTCAAATCAACATAGTATCCATTTGCATCATTGTAAACCGATGCAGCAGTAAGATGTCTTGTTGGAGTCGTTTGATCAAGTTCATCCAAATATCTTAGTGTTTTTGGAGTTAAAGTGCTATAGTTTGTTAGACCTGCAGTCTCTCCATTTGCAGCAGTTACTGCCGCAAGAGTCCAGGTTGGCATGTTGTTATATCCTGCACTAGTTGCAGCTAATATATCCGCCGAACCAACTGAAGATTTATAACTGTCTGGATTTAGCAATGAAGTATCCGAAGATGGATCTGCATTGTTATAAACTCTAATAAGTAAAGAATCTGATGCTTGAACATTCAATGTCATTCCTGTTGCAGTAACTGTACTTGATACAGTAAACCATGCATAAGTCGAACCGATGGTTGCGATTAATGCGAATGCCAACACGATGGCTGACATAATTACTTTGTTTCTTAATGATTTCATTTTTGTTCTCCTTTTATTTTTTTTATTTTTTTATTTTTTAGTAATCTTCTTCGCCGTAAATCCTTGATATTGTAAATTTCATATCAAGTTTGACACCGCCACCCACAATGTTAAGACTGTGATCAGCGTCTTCACCTTCATACCAGACCATCACAGTTACTTTCATGATTTGATCTATGTCGAAGTAAGAATATTGCTCATGCATTACCGTCGTCAAGTCGTAAAATTGATGGGTCAAAGGCTCTAAGGCACCAGGGATGGTTCCTCTAGCGCTTTGCCTCTTTGCATAAGTGGTCCCAACTCCATCGATGATGACTCGAATTCGAATGGCTTCATCTGCGCCCTTAGTGGCGGACTGGACAATCAAACTGGATTCAAGATCGACTGGTGCGTCTCCCGAATTCTCAATGTAAAACGTATAGATCAACACTGAGGGAAGATTATTGGCTCCATCTTTACTACCTGCAAACTCATCTGATGGGATACACAAGTCCGTTCCAACGGGAAACTGAGAATACCGAGTTCCACAAAGAGCGGTCATTCCGTCCGCATTATCAACTGTAACTGAAACTAGTCTTGTTGTTAAGTCTGGATTTTCAGTGTTGTCTTGAAAAATCGAGATTCCGGCATTGTATGCCAACCGGTCAACACTGAAGGTAAAGTTACCGACTGTTTCACCATAGTACGATATTGCGAAGATCAGAAATGTTAGAACAGCACTGACGATGATTCCCAAGCGACTGGCCTTTGCAACCCTAGAGGCTCGTGAGGCATAGACGATGCGTTCGGCTAATTTAAACTTTGAACTCATACACTAAGTGCTATCCCTCCCATCTGGGTACGGGTTTGGCTAATAAAAAAAGCCACTACCCTTTTTGATTTGTGCATTTATTTATTTCAACTACGAAAAAATATCGTAAGAAATAAAAAAATGCCCTCATCTTGAATAAGATAACGGCAACTGGCTACCATCTGTCGAAGGCCCTATAGCTTTGTGTCACAAACTTTCGCTTGTTTTGCTATTTACGGAGTCATTATATAATAGCGCTTTCCTTTTGTCAACACATTTAGTGTTTTTTTTGTGAATATTTTTAAATTCTTTGGTTAAAGAGGCGCATATACTACTAAATCTAGGGGTTTGCGCCTCTTCACCATGGAGAAAAAATATTTATAAATTTGAAAAAAGGAATGGGTTATCCTATAAATTCAAAGATCGAAGTAACAAGTTCATCCGGTTTATCTACCAAAGGAGAATGTCCGCAATTTTCAAATTTGATATAGGTTGATTGAGTTGTCAAAGCATTGATGTTGTCTTGAACCATTGTTTCTGGAACGGTGATGTCTTTGGTTCCCCAAAAATGAAGGACTGGAGCTTTAATGCGATGAATTGTATTTTCTCCACTCTTGTAGAAATTGGGTTCACTTGACATGTTTTGACTTGCAAGAGCATAGTCGGCGTCTGGAAGATTGACTTGTTTCATCGTTTCGTTGATGTATAACAGGTTATCTTCTTCGGTTGGTTTGTTTACAGTGTAAATTGTTATATCAAAGATATACTTCACAAAAGCGAAGTTTTTAGCAAATTGCGCATCCATCAAAGGCTTTACCTGCACAGGATCATTAGCCATCTCATCAGCGGATGAATAGACTTCACCAAATATCATTTTGCCAGTTGCATCCTTTTTGAAAACTGGATATCCCTTATGAGACCCTGAATTAATTAATACAAGTTTTTCAACTTTCGCTGGATAATGTGCGGCAAGTTCCATTGAAACATTTCCACCAAGAGACCAGCCTATAATTGTTGCGCTTTCAATACCAAGCGCATCCATAAACAATTTAATGTCTCTTGAGAAGTCTTTCATTGATAAAATTCTGTTGATGTACGTTGAATCCCCATAACCTCTTAAATCAGGCGCATACGCGTGAACGTTGCTTGGAAGCCGATCTAATATCGGTTTGTAGTAAACACTTGAAGAGAAGTTTCCGTGGACTAAGATGACGTTTCTTTCACCCTGTCCTTTTTCAAGATAAGCGATTGTTTCGTGGTTTGCAATTGTTACAAATTTCTTTTCCATAAAACTCGACCTTTCTTTCTATATTAGATAAGAGGTGTCTTTCACACCAAAAAAGCCTGTAAGAAGTGTAGTGAAAATCAATGGTTTTTCATACATAGATGCATGACCGGTTTGTGGAATTTTTATCCATTGAGAATCTTTGATGTTTTGAGAGAGATATTCTTGTTCAAATACAGGAGTGAGATAATCTTCTTCTGCAGAGATGATAAAGGTTGGACAATTTATCTTGGACAAGTCTTTCCTTACATCAAAACTTTCAGCACTTAATGTGAGTCTCTCCATTTGATCTAAGAAAGCTGGATTTGAAAAGATAGGAATTAAAATCTGCTCCCGTTTTTTCATCCACTCAATTTTTTCTTCATAGAAGTGGGGAGAATAAATGACAGGAATTGTTGTTTTGTAATAGTGTGCCCCGTCTCTGGTTTTGCCTGTTAAAATCCAACTTTTTCCAATTTCTGAAAGCCATGGTGAAGTATAGGCTCCGCAATTAAATAACATGAGTCTTTTTGTCGATTGTGGATACTTGATTGCGAATTGAAGTGCAACTTCCGCTCCATAAGAGATGCCACAGACATGGATTGATTTCAATTTCAAATGAAGAAGCAAAGCTTGAATCAAATCGACTTGAATTTCCTGAGTATAGGTTTTTCCCACGAGTCTAGCAGATTGTCCTTGATCTAGAAAATCAAGACGAATAATTTGAAAATGCTCTGACAAAGTAGGGATGAAAGGCTGCCAGGATTTGGTGGACATCATGATACCATTTAGGATCAATAATGGTTCGCCGGTTCCGTCCAGTTCATAATGAACCGGCAAATCCATATAATTAAAAGTGCTCATGAAGGAACCCGGCTTCAATTGCTTGTGCAGTCAATTCTTCTCTGAATTTAGGATGGGCGATTGAGATTAGTAGTCGTGCCCGTTCTCTGAGGTTCGTACCTCTTAAACGTACCATTCCATATTCTGTAGCAACATAGTCTACATCATTTCTAGAAAGCGAAACAGCAGCTCCTGGTTTTAAAGTTGGAACGATTTTAGATGTTTCTTCTTTTTCTCCCGTTTCAGGATTACGTACCATTGCGGTTGAGTAAAGTGCCATGAACGATCTTCCGTTCTTTGCATTTTGAGCTCCAATTGCAGTGTCGCTTTGACCCCCAGTTCCTGAAAACTGGAAGGTTCCAATCGATTCAGAAGCACATTGACCTGTCAAATCGATTTCAAGGGTTGAATTAATTGAGACTTGATTATCATTTAGTCCAATGATTGCTGGATCATTCACGTAGGATCCGTCGAGAATCATGACCGAAGGATTGTCGTCAATAAAATCATAAAGTTCTTTCGTACCTAAAGCGAAGCAGCAAACATGTTTTCCTGGGTGAAGTGACTTCTTCTTTCCGTTAATAACACCAGCGTTGATTAAGTCCATCATTCCACTTGTGAACATTTCGGTATGAATTCCTAAGTCTTTTTTGTTAAATAACGCTTTTGAAACGGCGTTTGGAATTCCACCAATACCGAGTTGGAGCGTATCTCCATCATGAATTTGTGCCGCAATCAAGTTACCGATAATTGTATCTTTTTCATTGGGGTCGGCATTTGGAATCGTTGGTGCGTCATAGTCGACTTCAATTAGGTAATCAACATCGCTAATGTGAATTTCCATATCTCCTAGTGTTCTTGGAAATTTTGGATTGATCTCAAGGGCAACAATATCGGCATTTTGGATGATTAATTTTTCATAAACATTGGATAAAGATAATGAAACAAATCCGTTTTTGTCAGGAGGCGTCGTCGCTCCAATAAACAGATTTGTTTTTTTATAGTCTAATCGTTTTTTTCCTGCAAAATGTAAATGATTCGGAATAAACGAGATATTTCCATGTGGATGCGCTTTTCTTAATGTCCCTGAATAAAACCAGGTATCAAGAAAAAACGATTTTTTGTATTTTTCGTTCAGATAAAACTCTCCATTCGCGAATGGAAGGCAATTCGTGACCGTAACATTTTTAACACGGTCTGCAATTTCATGAAGATGTGTCATAAATACTTGAGGTTCTGATCCAGCCATACCGACAACGATTTCGTGGTTGTCTTTGACTAGATTCAGGATATCTTGAATTTGAACCGTTTTCGTGTTTTTCATCATTACGCTCCTACCTAAGGGTGTTTGGGGAGGTTGCCCTCCCCAATTCCCAAAGAATTAAATATTAGTTTCCTTCAATTTCTTCAATTGTTTGAATATTTCTAACTTTGATGAAAGCTTCGTATTCTGTTTCTACTACATTCGTTGTGACAGGATTATCTCCTTGAATAATAGTATATTGCAATAAAGACATAGATGCAATACCCCAACGATGTCCGTCAGAGAAATCTACTGTTCCGCCCATTGGAACGTCAATTGGGCCTTCTTCCATAGCTGCAATATAATTTGCCCAAGTTAAGTCATCGCCGTTGTCAGCGACTCTTTGCAAGCCTTCAACGAAAATCATAGCTGCAATGTAACCTGCAATTGCGAATGAGTTTCCATAATAAAGGTTTTTAGTTGCTGTGTCAAGGTCTGCTTGAGTAATGCAAGCAACATAAGCGCCTGCGGCAGCTTGGCCTTCAGTAGAGGTCAAATCAACCCATGCATTTGTATAGATTGGTCTAGCTGCATTATAACGCAATTGGTCAACTGCTGTAACGTCAGCATTTACATAAGATGTAAATACAGGAACGTTAAGGCTTAAGTTTGACATAGAAGTAAGTGCATATCCAAATGGCTCTTGATTCATTGCCAAAATGACTGCGGCTACTCCGTTTGCTTTGAAGATTGTAACTGCAGTATTGAAGCTTCCTGATGTAACTGCTTGATACATGAAGTTTTCTGACATGTCAAGAGCAGCTGCTTCAAGTTCGATACCAGCTTTTAAAGAACTTCCGACGTCATCATTGGTATAGATGACACCAATCTTGGATCCTGCAGGAAGTGCTGCGTCTCCATTGGTTCCATAAACAGCTTCTTTGATTGCTCTAGCAGCCATGATACGTCCATCCGTCATGTAGATCGGTTGAACTGCCATAACTGGATTTCCAACGGATGCTTGGAAATAAAGTGCATTGATACCAGTCGCTGCATAAACCATCGGAATTCCAACTTCTTGGATGATGTCTAGAGTTGCGCCAACTGTAGGAGTTCCAAAATGCCCTACTAGTGCGAAGACTTCATCTTCGTTAATTAGTTTTTCTGTGTAGGTTTTTCCAGTAGCTGCGTCAAATCCATCATCATAAGTGATGAAATTGATTGTTCTTCCGTCAATTCCACCCGCATCATTGACTTGTTTGAATACAGCCTTGATTCCTTCGTTGAAAGGAATACCAATTACTGAATATCCACCAGATGTAGCTGCGGTATTTCCAACTGTGATTGTTGTGTCAGTAACGCCTTGAACAACGATTGGTGTTTTTGTTGTGGTCGTTGTCGTTGTAGTCGTCGTTGCTGCTGTTGTAGCAGTCGTTGTGGTTGCATTGTCGCATGCGACAAGAGCCAGTCCAAAGACTACTAGTGATAAAATTACTACTAACTTTTTCATACTTTTCTCCTTTTTCTTTTGTCTGTATAGTCACCGTTTTTACGGTAATTACCTTATTTTTGTTTTCCAAGATAGGCTTCTACAAGCTGGTTATCCTGCAATAAATCCTTTGCTTTCCCTTCTGTTTTTACTTTTCCAAGTTCTAATACATAAACATAATCTGCGATTTTCAATGTTTGGAAAGCATTTTGTTCGACAATTAAAATCGTGTTTCCTCTTTGTTTCAACTTTTGAATGACCTGAAAGATTTCCTGAACAATCATCGGAGCGAGTCCGAGTGAAGGCTCGTCTAAGAGCAAAAGCTTTGGTTTTCCCATCAAAGCTCTACCGATGGCGAGCATTTGTTGTTCTCCTCCGGAGAGAGTGGATGCTTGTTGCTTGCGTCTCTCATAGAGAATTGGGAAGGTGCTGTAAACTTCTTTCAGCAATTCGTTTCGAATCGAACGAACGCCAACTCTTTTTCCTTCGATTTTTTCAGGTTTCAAAGAATAGGCTCCGACAAGCAAGTTATCTTCCACCGTCAGCCCTTTTAAGATTAATCTTCCCTCAGGGGACTGAATGATTCCTTTCGCAGCGAGTTTGTAAGGTGTCTTGTTGGTAATATCTTCTCCATTGAAATGGATTGTTCCTGATTTCGCTTTGACGATTCCATTGATGGTTCGAATCGTTGTCGTCTTGCCTGCGCCATTCGCGCCAAGTATGGCTACAATCGAGCCTTCTTCAACGAATAGATTGATGCCTTTAATCGCTTTGATGATGCCATAATCAACGACAAGGTCCTTAACTTCTAAGATATTATTCATTCTGTCTCCTCTCCCAAGTACGCACTTCGAACGAGTGGATTGGATTGAATTTCGCTTGGCTTCCCGATGGCAAGCATTTTTCCAAACGAGATTGCACAAACAGTATCGCAAATATCCATTACAAGACCCATGTCATGTTCAACAAGGAAAATCGTAGCTCCAGTTTGATCTCGAATTGTTTTAATGATTTTCTCTAAATTTTCAGTTTCTGCATCATTGAGTCCTGCGGCTGGTTCATCTAAAATAATCATTTGAGGTTTTCCCATTAATGTACGAGCTAATTCTATTTTTTTTAGAATTCCATAAGGTAGACCGTAGGGGTAGACATGTTGATAAGGCAATAAATCAAGCATTTTAAGAACTTCGATTGCTTTGGATTTCATGACTTCTTCTTCTTGATGGAATTTTCGCGTTTGAAATAACTGGCTGAAGAATCCGCTTCGGTAGATGGTGTGCGCCGCAACGAGTAAATTATCCAAGACAGATAATTCCCATATTAATTCAACATTTTGAAAGGTTCTGACAATTCCTTGACGAATAATGTTATGAACTTGAAATTCATTCAAGTCAATGACTTCCAAATCATTCTTTCTGAAAATCATTTTTCCTGAGGTGGGTCGATAGAAACGAGTGATACAGTTGAAAATCGTTGTCTTTCCGGCACCATTAGGACCGATTAAACCAAAGATTTCACCTTTTTTAACTTCAAAGCTAAGGTCATCAACTGCAAGCAATCCTCCAAACCGCATATTGAGATGATCTATTTTCAAGATGACATCTTCGGGAATGGAATAGTTGTGTTGCGTCGAATGCGTTTTTAAATTCAGAAGTCTCAGATTCATTTTCTCGATTTTCTGATTCATCTTTCCAACTCTTGTGGCTGCATTGTTTCTTTGAGTTGAAATCTTTCTTTCAACCTTCGCGTCAAACGATTCTTTTCGAAGTTTCGCAAGTGTTTCTAATTCTTCTTTTTTTAGATGGTATTCTTTTTTCCAGCGATTCTCAGAATATGCATTTGCGGAAAATTGTAATTCACACTTTTCTAGAGATTGCAGTTTCTGTTCCTGTAACAATTTATTTTTTTCGACAGTTTCAGTAGAACTAAGTATTCCTTTTTTCTCTTTTCTTTTTAAAGTCATTTCAAGTGCTTTTTGTTTCCAAAAGAATCGATCTTCAATTTTCACTAAACATTCCAGTTTTGTTTGTGTCGCTAATTCACTGGGTTCTCCAGCTTTAATTGAAAAATTCATCAATGAATTCTTCAGTTGTGCATCAATGAAATCCTGCCTTCTCGTTTGACGAAATCGGATGTTTTTTTCTGAAATTGGAAGATACATCTCGATGAGTTCCTTTTTTTCTATAAGGCGAACCGATCTGGATAGATATACTTTTAGGAGTAGATTATTTAGAATCTTGGCCATAGCGATAGATCCTCCATAAATGACGTAGTTGCAAGTACCATCCCTTGACTTTATACACGATGGTCTTCAGCAGACGGATTAATCCACCAGGATAAAACATGATGACAACAATAATTAATGTTCCGTTTAAAATCCATGTAGCACTTGGATTTTGAACAAAAAAGTCGATATTTTGTAATACAGCCGAATTCAATCCAAAAATCATGAACGTTCCTAAAATAATTCCAGTTACAGATTGAGCTCCACCAACAATAACGGCCGCAAGTATATTCAGCGAGAAATCCAAACTCCACTTCTGAGGAATGCTAAATTCTTGATTAATCATATAAAGCATACCGCCGATGACTGCATATAGAGTCGCGATGATAAACGCAATTAACCGATACTTCAAGAGTGCTATCCCCATTGACTGCGCTGCGGAATCGCTATTTTTCATAGCTAGAAAAGCTCTGCCTGTCGGGCTTTTGATGATGTTAAGTGTCGCAACAATCATCAAAATAAATACGATAATGACAATGAAATTGACTGCGTTTGCACTTATTGCTATTCCAAAGATATTAAAATCACGAAAGCTTAAACCGTTCACTCCATTTGTAAAAGCTGAAAAGCTTTTGAATACTTCCTTCATGATTTCGGCTAATCCAAGCGTTATGATTGCGAGATACATTCCTTCAATTCTCAAAGAAATAAATCCAACGATGACACCTAATAAGACCGCTCCACCAAGTGAGATCAGTAAAGTGAGGATTAACGGGTATCCTAATGTCCCTGAGAAGTGTCCAATCAGATACGTACCAAGACCTACAAAACCTGCAGTTCCAAGTGAAGCCAATCCAGCATATCCTAATAGCAATGCAAATCCCAAGGCAACCACGGAGTAAATCATTGTAAGTACAAAAGAAGTCATGACACTTTGGGATAATATGCCTCCCATTGAAAACAATTGGGCAATGACCAGTGCGATTCCAAAAACAACGAAACCGAAATAAGGATGTTTTGAAAAACGTGATAGTTTTTTAAAAAGAGCTTTGATATAAATATTAATCATCTGCATACTACACCTTCTTCGCTGTTCTTTTTCCGAATAGCCCGAAAGGCTTCGCAAGAACCAATATTAACACCAGTGTGTATACAATTACATTTGACCATACTGAATTGAAGAACGATGCCATTGATTGGAATAAATTAATTAGAACAACGCCAACCAAAGGTCCGCCAAATGTTGAAAAACCGCCTAATACCGAAGCTAGAAATGCATTAACCTGTACTGGAACCATATAGGATACACTTACCTGTGATCCTACAGGCGCATATAGAAAAGCCGCGACTCCGCCCAGTGCTCCGGCAATACCCCAACTCATTGCGGTGATGATTCTAGTGTTGACGCCCATCATTCCAGCAACAATTTCGTTGGATGCCGTTGCACGAACGCCTAGACCCCATTTCGTAAAACGAAGTGAGATAAATAATACAAGTAAAATTGCAACCGTGATAATCAAACTGTAATAATTGTGGTCTGGAAGGATTAAAGTCATTTCACCAAGTGTAAAGATTTTAACATCATAAGAAAAAGCTTCGACCGTCAATGGAATTAATCCATAGACAAGTGGCATTAACCCCAACAAAAGGAGTACAAGTCCCATCGTAATCATTTGCTTACCAATTGAATTAACATTCTTTCCATTTCGAATGATGACCACATCGATGAACAACCCTATTAGAAATGCAACAAATGCGGAAGCACAAAGAGCCAATATGAGTTTGAGTGTCATAGACATGTCCACAAACCGTGTGAGGTAAAGCAACAACTTTGCAGCGAAGAATGCCCCAAATGTAGCCATCGTTCCTTGAGCAAAGTTTGTCGTCACGGACGTTTTGAAAATGAGTACGATTCCAGTGGTCGCAAGTGCCAAAACACAAAGTTCAGCGATGTTCAGTAAGAATATTTGAAGGAATATGTAAAGTGTCATTTGAGTAATCGTTATATAGAACCCACTTAAAATTCCAAGAACGAATAACACGTTGACTAGTCTTGCTCGGTAGATAAACCGTTTGCTCTTCTTTCGCAAAAATAGGATATCTATCAAAAAGTAAATGGCAAATGAAATGACCAAAACTATTAACAAATTATTAATCATTTCGCTTCCCCCCACCTAATGATATTTGCTGCCCAGACATATCCGATACCTGCGGCAAGCATGCAGATGACACTTCCTTCTTTGACCATACCTCTTTGTAAAGCAAGATGCAAAGACAAAATCTGATCAATTTGGCCAATATGGCCATAATGTTCTAAATAGATTGTTTGATTTTCTTTTAAACCAAAATCTGACATCAAAGCATTATGTCCACTTCTTTTGATATGAAGGATTGCCATGTAGTCAATATCTTTTCTGCTTAGATTCGATTTATTTAAGGATTCATCAATGCATTTATACCAATTAGGCATCGAGACTTCATTAAGCCTATTTTTCATCTTGATGGGATCCATGAGTCGAAGAGACTTCTTCGCCTCTTCTAAATTATCTTTCGTAATTGGATTGCATGTTCCTCCGATTTCGACACCAGCGGTTCTGGCCAGAGAGCCATCACCAATGATGTGTGATCCAAGAAGAAGATTCTTTCCATAATTTTTTTTCAGAATAATGGCGCCGCCTCCGGCTCCAAGGTTATACATCATCGACATATCTTTATCAGCATAGTCGACAAAATCTCCATTTCGATAACCTCCAACCACCATAACGGTATGGACGTCATCATCTGCAATTAACATGTCTTTTGCCATTTTGAGCGCAGTAACCGTGGTACAACAGCGATTTTGAACATCAATCCCCCAGGCATTTGTCGCTCCAATTTGGTCTTGAATGTATAATGCGGATGTCGTGAGCGGATATTCTTTCCATTCTTCTCCTACACAAATGACAACATCGATGTCGAGTGGATCCACTCCTGTATTTTTAAGCGCGTCAAGCGCGGCATATACGCCCATGTCCTGAGTGCCATCATCTCCAGGAATTGTTTTTTCAACGATTCCAAGTTTTTCGATAACTGCCTCTTCTGTCCATGTACCTTTCGTTAAGTCGCTAATTTCCTTCGCACTCATGCGTCCTTTGGGAAGATAAATTCCCGTTCCGACAATTCCGACGGTTGGCTTTTCCAAACAAATCACTTCTTTCTATAAGAGAATCGGTAATACTATAGACGCATTCCGCCGTTGACGTTAATGGTTTGACCTGTGATGTAAGAAGCATCATCGCTAGCTAGAAATACAGCTACTTTAGCAATTTCTTCTGGTTGACCCAAACGTTTGAGCATCGTCATTTGAGCAAATTGTTGCAACAAGTCTTCTGGTACTGTTTTAAGAATGTCTGTCATGACGTAACCAGGTGCAATTGCATTGACTCTAACTGGAACACCTTTTCTTGCAAATTCTTTTGCCCAAGTCATGGTTAAACCAATGGCGCCGGCTTTAGAAGCTGCATAGTTTGCTTGTCCGATATTTCCAAAAATACCAACTACAGAAGAGATATTGATGATCGATCCGCCACCGATATTTTCCATTTGCGGACCAACGTATCTAACAAGATTGAATAGTCCCTTTAAGTTGACATCCAATACCAAGTCCCATTGTTCATCGGTCATTTTTTTGGTCATCGAGTCTCTTGTGATGCCAGCATTATTGACAAGGATATCTATTTTTCCATAATGTTCGACGATTTCATCAAAAAACTTCTTGCATCCTTCCGTATCCGTTACGTTGAGCGTATATGGAATGACATTTTCCATTTGATAACTTGCTTCGCCCATATCCGCAGCGATGACGGTTGCACCTTCTAATGCAAAAACTTTTGCAATTTCACCACCGATGCCTCTAGCACCACCGGTTACAACTGCGACTTTACCAACTAATTTCATTTTCTTATTCTCCTTATCTCTTTATGATGACGGCAGTTCCCATTCCGCCACCGATGCATAGACTTGCAAGACCCGTATGTAGATCTCTTTTAATCATTTCATGTAGTAGTGTTACAACGATTCTATTTCCTGAAACACCGACCGGATGGCCTAAAGCAATCGCTCCACCATTGACGTTTGTAATGTTGTAGATGTCTTCTTCTAACACGCCATGTTCAGCCGAAAGTTCCATAACGACACCAATTGATTGTGCAGCGAATGCTTCATTAAGTTCAATGAGTTCCATATCAGCTAATTTGGCATTTGCGTTTTTCAATACATTTCGGATGGCTGGTACTGGACCCATTCCCATGTAGTTGGGATCAACGCCACCTTGTCCGATTGCGACAACTTCTGCTAAAACAGGTAAATGATGTTTTTTGACCATTTCTTCACTTGCAAGTATCATGAAGCTTGCGCCATCATTGATTCCTGAAGAGTTTCCTGCAGTTACAGATCCAGTTTGAAGGAATGCTGGTCTTAATTTTGATAATTTTTCAAAAGAGGTTGTTCTGTTTGGATATTCATCATCACTGAACAGAATGGTTTCTTTTCTTGATTTGATTTCAATTGGGACAATCTCATCTTTAAATCTTCCGCCATCAACCGCTTTAATGGCTTTTTCCTGTGAGGAGATTGCGAATTTATCTTGTGCTTCTCTTGAAATGTTGTATTTAGCAACGATATTTTCAGCTGTGATTCCCATATGCATTTGTCCAAATGCATCCGTAAGTGCATCACCAATCATATGGTCTGTCATCGTCATATCGCCCATTTTAACGCCGTCTCTCACTTTTGAAGAAACCAAGTAAGGCGTGTTACTCATGGATTCAACGCCACCCGCAACAACTAAACTTGAAAATCCGGATTGAATGCCCATAAAAGCATTCATAATCGATTTCATTCCAGATCCACATACCATATTAAGCGAATACGCTGGAACCGTATCAGGAATCCCTGCTTTGATGGATATTTGTCTGGCAATGCCTTGGCCGATACCGGCTGGCAAAATATTGCCGACGATAACTTCGCTAATTTCTTCTTTTGGAACACTTGTTCTTTCCAGTAATGCTGAAAGCACTTGGCTTCCGAGATCAGATGGATGAACAGGTCTTAACGTTCCTAAATAACTTCCAATTGGACTTCTTAATGCACCGACAATAAAAACTTTTTGATTCATAGAATCCTCCTTTTTCATATGAAAGCGCCTAAACATTGTATTTGTTTAAGCAAGATGTTTGAACATTGACAAATCAAATTCGAAAAACCAATGTGAATATTTATTCATATTACGATAATATTCTAATGAATTGTTTAAAGTTTGTCAAGCGCTTTCAAACAAAAAATAAAGAAAAGGTTTATCTACATAAAGGGCTATCTTTGGAGATTTCAATAAAAATGGCTAAATATAGCGAAAAAAGTGGAATTAAAAAGAAAGCGCTGACATCGTAACTAGATATGAGAGTTTATTCACCTAAAAAAAACTAATTTAATTTTCTTGTCTTTTCTCATCATATCGGTTAAAATGGATTTGGTGATATGAATGAAGCAAACAAGCTACCGCCTTCCAAAAACCAAAGTTGGCGAAAAAACCTTTAACAAAATCATCAGGACTGGCAAGAAACTTTTCGCCAAGAACGGATATCATTCGACTTCAATCAACGATATTATCGCAAAAGCCAAAGTCGCTGCAGGAACATTTTACATCTATTTTGATAACAAACTGGCACTCTATTTATATCTTCTAGACGAGTATAGAGAATCGATTCGTCATGCCGCTAGTTCTTCAATTATTGGGCTTAAGAAACGGGAAGATATCGAACGCGCAGGATTAAAGGCCTTCATTGAGTACGTCAAGAAAGACCCGCTTGCTTATAAAGTCGTGTGGGAATCTTTATTTGTTAATGAGGAAATCTTTAAAGAATACTATCAAACTTTCTCCAAATCCTACATATACCATCTTAAAAAATTCGTTGAAAACGGTGAAGTCAGAGACGATATAGACTTAGAGACTGTTTCTTATATCTTGATGGGTATCTCTAACTTCGTAGGGTTACAGATTCTCTTCCGTGACGTCGTGACTGAAAAGGAAGTCGACTTCGTTGTTGATGAAGCGATGAAACTAATGAAAAACGGACTATTCAAATAAAAAAAGCATCCATAAACCTTCATTGGTTGGATGCTTTTTTCTTTGTTTTTTTAAGGATTGATGACGCGGCTGATGAGTTCCATCATCCAAGGTACCGTTTTGAACAGTTGGCCTGTTTCTTCTACGGATTTTGGCTGTGAGAAATAATAGCCTTGCATGAATCGAATATCGAGTTTCGACATCTCAGAGATCATTTCTTCATCTTCGACGCCTTCGACAATGACCATTTTTTGGTTTTCAAGCGCTTTTGAAATTGCACGTTTGATATTTAACTCTTCTGGGAAGTGGTTCATCATCTTGAGTGTATCTTCTCTTGAAATCTTGATAATCGTCGCTTTGATTTGTTTCATGTCTTCAACGATTTCAAAATCGTCTCCCATGTCATCTACGGCAATCTTAAATCCAAACTTTCTGAACTCCGCAAGATTTCTTAAAGCAATTGGATTCTTTGTGATGGAATAATAGTCGATGATTTCCATGCAAAAACTTTCGGGTGTGAAATCATAACTTTTGACGATATTATGGAAGTCTTCTGCTAACCCATCTTTCATAAGTTGCTTTGGAGAGAGATTGGTCGAAATGAAGAATTCTCTGATTCGATGCTGCTTCTTCCATGCTGCATATTGTTTGACAATCTTTTCAAAGCCCCATTTTCCAAACCAAGTAATATCTCCTGTTAAGTCCATGACGTTTAAGAATTTTCCAGGAGGAAGAATGCCCATGGTTGGATGATTCCATCTTAATAAGGATTCCAGCCCGACCATCTTTCCTGTTTTGATGTCGACGATGGGTTGATAATAAAGCAGGAATTCATCATTTGAAATCGATTTTTTGATTTCTTGATAGTATCCCATGTTGAATTGTTCTTTTTCAATTAAATCCTGAGAATAAAGCGAGAAACGATTCTTGCCTTCTTTTTTTGAAACGTAGAGCGCAAGCTCTGCATTTTTTACGAGTTGACCCGCTGAAATGCCATCAAACGGGAACAATACAATTCCCATCGAAGTCGTGACTCTTTCCGGAACGGTTTTCAAAGGCTCGGATACGATTCTCAAGATGTCTTTTGCAGTTTCAGTTATTAAATCATTGTCTATTTTCCCAGTGAAGTAATAAATAAAAGTATCTTCTTTTAATAGGCCACATATAGAATTTCGTTCAGCGGACAATTTCAGTCTTTTCAAGATCTCTTTGATGACTTTATCAACTGTTTTTTCAGGATACTTTTCCGCAATGAACTTAAAGTTGTCGAGATTCATGTAGTAAAGTACGCTAATCGTCTGCCCTTCTTTGGAATGGGCAATTTGTTGGTTAATCAGTGCTTCGACGTTTTTGCTCTTTTTTGAAACAAAATGCTCTGAGGAAATCATTTCCCCCATTTCAGCGTCTTGTCCCGAGGTCCTGCCTCGCATTTTTCTGATTCTTTTGTCTTCGTTGGATTTTCTCATTTCTTTGAGAATGTTACGTGCAAGTAAAAACATGATAATCGACACTGACACCATGATGACGAAAAAGACAACGACTGCATACGTATCAGATGGATAGGTGGTTGCTAGAAAATATGGAATTTTGTTCATGGTTTCACCTCTAATCTTCGTAATCGCTGGCAGCGAAAACATCAAGACGCTTGTTTCTGGCTACCTTATAGAATTGGTCAATGTACAGAATAACTTCGTCATAAGTTAATGCTTTTGAGAACAGGAATCCTTGAAATACGTCTGTTTGAATCTGTTTCAAGAATTCATACTGTTTTCTAGTTTCAACACCTTCTGCAATAATTTTCATGTCAAGATTGTGAACTAAGTCTACAATCGTTCCAATGATGGAATGGTCTTTCTTGCTAGCGAAGATTCCGTCAACGAATGATTTGTCAATTTTGAGATTATCAAATGGAATCTTTCTTAAATAAGTCAATGATGCGTATCCGGTACCAAAGTCATCAAGAGAGATTTTCGCACCAATGCTGTGAAGGAAATCAATGGTTTCATCCAAATAGATGGTCGACTCGATCAATACACCCTCGGTGATTTCTAATGCAAGGCATGTGGGGTTAATGTCCGTCTCTTTGATGATTTTTTTAAGATTGTCTAAGAAATCTTTTTGAATCAGTTGAATGGGGCTGACGTTGACGCTCATAACGAAGTCTATGCCAAATTTTTTGGAGAGTGCAACTTGTGTTTGACAAGATTTACGCAGAATCCATGTTCCAATCGGGATAATCAAATGAGATTCTTCCGCATTTGAGATAAAGATTTGAGGACTGATTTCACCTAGGGTTGGTGACGACCAGCGAATCAGGGCTTCAAAGCCGTAAATTTCACTTTTCTTATCAATCAGAGGCTGATATTTGAGATAGAGTTGGTTACGCTCAAGTGCATATGAAAGTTCATCGTTGACCTGGGCTCCGTAGTTTACTTCCCTTGTCAATCTGTCGTTATAGAACACGAATTTCGCTGAATTGGACTGTTTTGCCTTATAAAGGGCCGTATTGCACTTTTTCATGAGTTCTGTCATGTTCTTTCCATCTGAAGGGAAGATTGCAATACCGATATGGACTTTGATTTCCACCTTTAAATCTTGAACAATAATGGGGTCCCTGAAACTATCCAAGACACGTTGTACTTCAACTTCAACGGCGTCAAGCTGTTTGATTTCTGGAATCAAAAATACAAATTCGCTTCCACTATTGAAATAAACGCCTTCTTTGAATTTCACGGTTTGTGAAAGCCTCTCGCCAACGAGTTTGAGAAGATCATCTGCGACATTTTGTCCTTTTGTCACGTTAACGTTTTTAATGTTTTCAATTTCAAACAGACACACTGCCGACTTAATGGATTTTGAAAGGATATGATCTTCAATTTCCTGATGGACGGCTCTTCTGATTTTCAATCCAGTCAACTGGTCATAAACATAATTTTTATAGACAAGATTAACTTGCTTGCCGATTTCCTTGCTCATGATGTTGAGTGCATCCGCAACATATTTTAATTCCGTATTATCCTTGATGTCAACTGAAACATTATAGTTTCCATTTTTTATTTCTTCGATTGAATCTAGAATATCATTAATTGGATTTAAAGTTTTGTTGATTTTATGGGACAAAATCATTGAAATTAAAACCATCAGCCCCAAAATCGACGCTAGCAAAATCAGGAAAGTATATTCCAAACTGATTTGAATCGTCTTATATACATAGGCAGAAACTTCCCAACCGATGTCTGGAAGTAAAGTTGTCGAAAGAAGTCCTTTGTTTTCAAAGGCATTCAAATCAACGACTTCGCTTGAAGATATGGAAGATATGAGCAGACCCATTCCGCCATCGAGTCCGTATAAGGTATCTTGAGCCTCTACTTCACTTGCATGAAGCAATGTGTAATCTGGATAGCTCGAATTGGAAAAATACAATATTTGTGGATCTGTCTCGTCAGAAATGAAGATAACGAGAGATTTTGTGGTGTCTTCTTGGTAATAATCATAAGCGTAAATGGCTCTACCAATGTTTTCAACGAGAACATCAATGCCGATGTATCCAATCAACGTCGATCCATCATACACTTTCTTGACAAACGAAATGGCAGGTAAGCCACTTATACTATCTGTATAAGGATGAGTCAGCGTTTCTTCATTTGTTCCAAGTTCCGTCATCCATGGTCTTTCGTTCAAAGACCATGTGCTAGGTGAGATTTCATCATCGGTTCCGACATAACATCCGTCGGTTCCTGAGGAACACTCAAACTCAGAAGCCACAAATATAAAGTTATAAATTGAATCGATGGCATATTCTTTCATCGATTCAATTTTCATTTCAAAATTGTGATAGATTAGATAATCTGGATCGCCTGTGTTTGTAATCACGGGTGTTGTGGTCGTTTGCAGATAGTTTAGATAGTCGATGATATCTTGGTCGACTGATAGATTATTTAAATCTGAATAAGTGTTTGTAATAAAGGTTTCAATTGCCAATGAGGCATTTTCGGACTCATTGGCAGCGTTTTGAATTCTCTCTTTTTGAATGCTGTTGAAGTAGACAAATGCGAGTGTAGCGATGACAACGACCAGAA
>Ga0268280_1000665_pt1 | contig 27005 bp, 23 predicted proteins | sample saktaG_9_FD_190139 | JGI IMG/M metagenome (GOLD analysis project Ga0268280, IMG submission 190139) | Saline water microbial communities from Sakinaw Lake, British Columbia, Canada - sak_2011_5_24_40m | ecosystem: Environmental > Aquatic > Non-marine Saline and Alkaline > Saline ...
CAGGCAGGTGGTCATCATGAACAAAGGACGTATCGTTGCCGAAGAATCCATCGCCGGGCTCAAAAAAGACAACTTTAACATCTATGAGATCAAGGTGGTCGGTGAGCAAGCGCCGTTCTTCGCGAAACTACGGTCCCTGCACTGCGGGGTAGAGGAAAAAGACCAGACACTGTTCCACATCCTGTTGCCCGGCAACGTCGCACCGGCCGCGCTGTTCCGGGCCGCCCACAAAACCGGCGTGCAGATCCGCCATTTCAGGCAGAGCCGGACATCCCTGGAAGACGCTTTCATGGACGTCATCAATGAAGCAAATGGACATTAGAGAGAAAGGCTACCGTCACTGGGAAGGCGAATTGAAGTTTTCGCACTTCAACTGGCTGCCCATCACCCTCAATGGCGTGAAAACCGTTTTCAGGAAAAAGTACGCCAAGCTCATCTTTTCCCTGAGCGCCTCCACGTTTTTCGTTTTCCTGGCGGCCGTATATGCCTCCACAAAGCCCGAATTGAAAATTCTCGGTGAATTGGTCCGCCTGCTTAAAAGTGACGCCGAACTTTTCAAAACATTTTACGCCAACGGATTCCTGATCTTCATGCTGGTCATCCTGACCATTTTCAGCGGCGCCGACCTGATCTCGGCCGACCTGAAATCCAAGGCCTTTCCGCTTTATTTCGCCAGGCCCCTGTCGCGGGGCGATTACCTGACCGGAAAATTCGCTATCATGCTTTTTTACCTGCTGTCCTTCACCCTGGTGCCGGGGATCCTGCTGCTGCTGTTCAAGATGATTTTTTCCGGCAGCCTGTCATTTTCGCCCCTGCTGTTCCTGGGCATACTGGTTTTCCCCCTGATCGTCTGCGTTTTCCTTGCTTCCTTGACCCTGGCCCTTTCCATTCTCAGCCCCAACACCAAATTCATCCAGATCGCCATCTTCCTGGTCTACATGTTTTCCAACAACCTGGCCCAGATACTGAAAGCCATTTTTAAAAGCGATTATTTTTTCCTGGTCTCGCTGCCCGGCAACATCCAGCAGCTGGGAAGCTTCATCTTCGGCACCAAGCCGGCTTTCAACTTCCCGGCCTGGCTTTCGGCGCTGCTGCTCACCGCCATTTCGGCCCTGGCCATCTGCTGGCTTTCCTGGCGCATCAAGAAGGCGGAGGCACGCGCATGACCGCCGTTTTAAAGGCCGAGAAACTCTCCAAGTGGTACGGCAATATTCTGGGCATCAGCGATATCAACCTGGAAATCGGCAGCGGCATCACCGGGCTGCTCGGTCCCAATGGCGCCGGCAAATCTACGTTCCTGAAAATTGCCGCCGGCCTGCTCAAACCCAAGATCGGCAGCCTGACGGTATTCGGAGCAGCTGTCTTCGGCAACCATCAACTGTTCCGCCGCATCGGTTTCTGCCCTGAGCACGACAGCGCCTACATGGAAATGAGCGGTTGGCAGTTCATCTTGCTGCTGGCCCGGCTGCACGGCTTCGCCGGCAACGAGGCCGGGGCAAGAAGCGAGAAGGCCCTGGACACGGTCGGCCTGCTGGACAGCAAGGACCGCGAGATCAAAGGCTACAGCTTCGGCATGCGCCAGCGCCTGCGCCTGGCATCCAGCATTCTCCATGAACCAGAGATGCTGATGCTGGACGAACCGCTGCGCGGCGTCGATCCGCTGTGGCGCATCAAGATCATTAAGCTGATCAAGGACTATGGCAAGCAGGGACGGACAGTGATCATTTCCTCGCATATCCTGCCCGAGATCGAAGCCATGACCAGCGAGATCGTTCTCATTCATCAGGGGAAAATTTTTGCCAAGGGCGACATCCACCGCATCCGCGGCCTGATCGACAGTCATCCTCACCAGGTCTCCATTCGCTGCCTGCAGCCGCGCCAGCTGGCCCAAAAACTCATCGACAGCGATTTCGTGCTAAGCGTCGATTTCGATAAGGATGGGCACAGCCTGACAGTCAAAACCAATCAGCGCGACCTTTTTTTCACGGTCCTGATCGGTCTCATCGCCGAAAGCGGCCTGGAGATCGAGGAAATAACCTCTCCTGACGACAACCTGCAGGCGGTTTTCGATTACCTGATCGGGAAATGAACATGAAAAAGCAAAACGCCATGCTCATTATTTTTGCCAGTTTTTTTAAAAGCGGGTTCAAGGCCAAGCGCATGCGGGTGTTCATCCTGCTCAGCCTGATCCCGGTCGTGCTAATGCTGGCCGCCCGCGTCATGGAAACGGCCGGCTCCCTGGTCGCGGACGCTTCTGCCGATTTCTTCGCCAAGGTCATGCTGGTCCTGTATTTCCAGCTGCTGATCCCGGTGCTGGCGCTGTTCTTCGGCTCGACCATCGTCAATGAAGAACTGGACAACAAGACGCTGGTCTACCTGACCACGGTTCCGGTCAGCCGCCGCGCTGTGCTGCTGGGCAAGTACTTGGCCGCTTTCCTGCAGGCCGCCTTGCTGGTCGGCGGCGGCTTCCTGCTCTGCTTCCTGGCTTCTGCCCTCACCCGCCTGGGCGAAGCGGCCGCCTGGGAAGAACTGGCGGTGTTCCTGGGCACGGCGCTGCTGGCCCTGTTCTGTTACAGTTCCCTGTTCACCGCCGCCGGCGCCTTTATGAAAAAATCGGTGCTCATCGGCCTGTTCTTCGTTTTCGGTTGGGAGAGCGTGGTGCAGTATTTCCCCGGCGTCACCCAGAAATTCACCATCATCCATTGGATCAAATCGCTGCTGCCGGTGCCGCCCGGAGAAGGCGGCTTCCTGATCTTCCAGCTGCAGCCCTCGCCGGCCCTGGAGTCGGTACTCATGCTCCTTGGCGCCGGCTTTGTCTTCCTCTTTCTGGCCGTCTTCATCTTCGAACGCAAGGAATACATCCTCTCGGACAACGCCTGATCCAACCAGTAGAAAATTCTACTGCCGGCTGATTTCCCATTGACATTCCCCAAAACCCCTGCTATCTTACAAGTAAGACAAATGGAGGTGGGTCATGGAAAATATCGATTTCACGCGCTTGTCGTCCAAGGGGCAGATCGTCGTTCCTCGCCGCATTCGCGAGCGTCTGCGCCTGGCCGACGGCGAGATCTTTCTCATCTTCGGCTCCGACGACACGCTGGTCCTGAAGCGAGTGCAGGAACCATCGCCGGCCGAGTTCAAGAGAATCCTGACCCGTGCCCGCAAACTGGCCAAGGAAAAAGGACTAAAGCCAAAAGATATGGACAAGGCGATCGCGGACGCCCGCAATGCGGCTCGTCGTTGACACCAACGTCCTGATCTCGGGCATCCATTGGGGCGGCATTCCGGCCGAAATCATCCACGCCTGGGTCGAGAATAAATTTGCAGTGGTTTGTTCCGCGGAGATCATTGACGAATATAGTGGAGTCGTTCGCCGCATGAATCCAGGGCTTGCTATATCTGAAATAGACCGTCTTTTTTCATTTCTGATCCGTCGCTCAGAAATCGTTCAGCCAAATCATTGGTTCAAGATCTCTCTGGATGATCCGGGAGATAATAAGTTCATTGACTGCGCTTTTCACGCTCAGGCCAATCTAATCATTTCCGGCGACAAGCATCTTCTGCGGCTTGAAAAATTCGGGCCGATTCAGATAATATCCCCTTCCGAATTCAAAAAGAAATTCCCGCGCATTTTTAGATAAGGCTCTTATTTTTACAGGCTATCGGTTCCGGAAAACTGGTTAGATAATCATTCAAGGCATGCGGTAGACAACCGAGTTGATGTTCATGCCCGCGCCCACCGAGGCGAAAACGATCGCCGTCCCGGATTCGAGTTGGTGATCATTCATTTTGCCCTTCTGGATCAGGTCCAACATAGTGGGCAGGGTGGCGACCGAACTGTTGCCCAGCCAGGAGATGGTCATGGGCATTACCGCGGCTTTGAATTCGCCGGCAGCGCATATCTTGAAGAGGCGCTTCAGGATCGCCTCGTCCATCTTTTCATTGGCTTGATGGATCAAAACTTTCTTTATTTCCGCAAGGGGCAACCCCGCCTTTTCCAGGCTCTCCTTGACCACCAGGGGCACGGTCTTCAAGGCATACTCATATAGTTTGTGACCGTCCATCTTCAGGTATAATTCGTCTCCCTGATGCTGCGGGTCGAAGGATTTTCCCATCCACAGCATGTAGGCATGATCGATCGTATCGCTGCGCACGGCGTGGGAGAGGACGCCCAGCGGCTTGTCGCTTTCGACCGCTTCCAGGATGGTGGCGCCGGCGCCGTCGGCGTAGATCATGCTGTCGCGGTCGTGGGGATCGCTGACCCGTGAGATCGCTTCGGCCCCGATGACCATCAGCCGCCGGCAATCCCCGGAGCGCAGGTAGTAATCGGCCTGGATCACGCCCTGGAGCCAGCCCGGACAGCCGAAGGGCAGGTCATAGGCGATGGTCTTGGGGTTGGTGATGCCCAGCTTGTGCTTGACCCGAGAAGCCAGGGAAGGGACGAAATCCGAGCGGACGTTGTCCAGACGGACATCGCCGAAATTGTGGGCCACGATAATGTAGTCCAGCGACTCCCTGTCGACTCCTGATGACTTCAAGGCATCTTCGCCAGCCAAATAGGCGAGGTCGGAGGCCACCTGGTTATCAGCCGCGTAGCACCTTTCGCGGATGCCGGTGATCTCGGCGAGCTTATCGATCGTTTCCTGGTTGCTCTTCTTGAGCTTTTCACCGCTGGCATCAAAAAATGTCTTGTCTAAAAAGTCGCTGTTCAGAACACGTTTGGCAGGGACGTATGACCCGGTCCCGGTAATGACTGAATACAATTTTTTTTCCATTTTCACCATTAGGGATTGAATTAAGGAAAACGAATTTTTCCAGGTGTTATTTTGACCGATTTTGTCTTAAATGTCAACAAGCGGAAGGGATGATGGGCCGAGGCGCGAAATTTCGCGCCTCGGCCCGGAAATACAACCTGCCTATTTGATCTCTTTTTCGAGCCATTTGGAGCGATCGGGCTCGGGGGGCTGGACCGTTTTCTTGGCCGGATTCTTTTTCAACTGCTCCATGAGCACCTGCACTGCCTTTTCGATGCTGGGGTCCTTACCCGCGGCCACCAGCTCGGGCCGGTCAATAACCTCGATATCCGGCGCGACGCCCTCACCCTCCACCGCCCACTTGCCGTCGCTATCGACGAAGCCGAAGGTCGGGATATTGATCGAGCCGCCATCGGCCAGATCAGGGTTGCCGGAAAGGCCGATCAGGCCGCCCCAGGTGCGGGTTCCGATCAGCAGCCCCAGCTTGCTTTTCTTGAAATAATAAGGAAAGGCGTCGCCGCCCGAGGAGGAATAGCCGTTGATCAGCATCACCTTGGGGCCGTCGTGGGCCACGCCCGGGTCGGGATTCATCTCCAGGCCGCGCGTTGCCCAGTAATTCAGCGTCTTGCGCGCCAGCAGCTCGGTCATGACCACCGGGATGAAACCGCCGCCGTTGTAACGCTCGTCAATGATCAGGGCTGCCTTGTTTTTGTAGGCGTACATGCCTTTGTACAACTCGGTATTGCCCTGGGTCGACGTGTCGGGCACGTGGATGTAGCCGATGCGTCCGCCCGAAAGGCGGTCGACCATCTGCCGGCGCGAACGCACCCAGTCCAGGTAAAAAAGGCCCAACTCGCTCTTGACCGGTTTGATCCAGTATTCACGAGCGCCGGCGGCATCGGGCCGGGCATTAACCTTGATTGAGATCTTGCGGGCCGCGGTGTTTTCAAGAAAACGGTAGGGATTGTCCTTGGGCGTCACTTCAAAACCGTTGAGTTCGATGAGGTAATCGCCTACCTGGATGTCCAGGCCCTGCTCGGTTAGCGGCGACCGCGTAGCCTCGTTCCAGTTTTCGCCGGCATAGATCTTGCTGATCATATAGCGGCCGGCCTTGGCGTCGGCCTTCAGTTCCGCCCCCAGCAGGCCTGTATCCAGGCGCTTGCCCCGGGGAAAATCGCCCCAATTGACATAGGTGTGCCCGGAATTTACCTCAGCGACCAGTTCGCCGAAAATGAAGTCCAGGTCGGCGCGGTGGCTCAGGGAAGGAAGCAAGCGCGCGTATTTTTCTTTCAGCCGCAGCCAGTCGAGCCCATGCAGTTTTTTCTGGTAGAACCAGTCGCGAAAAATACGCCAGCCGTCGTTGAAAATCTGGGTCCACTCCCGCTGCGGTTCGATCTTCATGGACAGCTGAGAAAGATCAAGGGAACCGTCACCCGCCTTCTGGTCCGGGCCAAGGCCGACGATGCCAAACTGGTTCTGGGCCTGATAGAGGATCTTCAAGCCGTCAGCGGAGAGTACGCCCGAGTCGATGCCGGCGATCACCAGGGTGTCTTTCTTGTCCTCCAGCTTGAACTGGCGGATCTCTTTTCCCGTAAAATACAGGATACCGCCGTCAATGGCCCGCAGCGCGGCGTAGTCGCCGCTTTTCATCGGCAAAGCCGTGATGCGGCTGTTGCAGCCCTCAACGTCTATGCGCACCCGCGCCGGCGGCTCCTTACCGGCAGAAGCTGGTTTTTTCTGCTTGGCCGCCTTTTCCCCGCCGGCTTTCTTGCCCGGTTCCATGTCATTCTTGTCGCAGAACAACGGCGCGGTGTCCCGGGTAAGGGCCAAAGCGTAAATACGCGTCGCCTTGTTGTACAGGTAATTAAACTCGAAGTCGGAGAAGGTCAAATTGAAATCACGGTTGGAAAAGAAGTAAATGTATTTGCCGCAAAGTGAAAACACCGGCGCAAAATCATTGAAAGCGGCATCAGTCAGTTGCCAGACCTGCCGCTGTTCTAGAGAATAGACCCAGATGGCATCCTGGCCGCTGTCGCCGTCCTTGCTGTAAACCAGCCAGCGTGAATCGGGCGACCAGCCGTAGTTGAAAAAGTCATGACCGCGGGCCTTGTCCACCACCGTCAGGATACGGGTGGCCACATCCAGGATCTGCAGCCGCTGGTTGCGGTCGGAAAAAAGCAGCATGCGGCTGTCGGGCGACCACTTGGGCGGAAAGCGCCAGATGCGGCTGTTGGCAGTCAGCTGCTGCGGCTTGCCGCCGCCATTGCCGTCCATCAGGTATATTTCATATTCACCGGTCTGGTCGGAATAATAAGCGATGGATTTGCCATCGGGAGACCAGGTGGGGAAAATTTCACGCACTCCCTGGCTTTGGGTCAGGTTGTAGGTCAGCCCCTCCTTTTCAGGAACTGTAAAGATGTCGCCGCGGGCATCAAAAACCGCCCGCTTGCCGCTGGGAGAGATGTCATAACTGGAAATGAATTCAGAGACGTTCTTGAAATAGGGCAAAAGGCCGGGATTGTCGAAATTCAGGTTGACAACCAATCTGTTTTCCCGTCCCGACGCCAGGTCCAGCTTGAAAAGATAGCCGCCCTTTTCATACACCAACTGGCCGTTCCGTCCCGAGGGCCACAGGACATCGTAATCCTTATGGGCCGTGACCTGCTCGATCTTGTCATTTCTCAGGTCAAAGGAATACACATTCAGGGTCAGATCGCGGTCGGAGACGAAATAGATCTTGTCTCCAAACCAGACCGGATGCTGGTCGCTGCCGGCAAAATCGGTCAAGCGCCGCGAAGTGTTGTTTTTCAGATCATAGATCCAGACATCCTGGGCCCGGCCGCCCTTGTAGCGTTTCCAGGTACGGAACTCCCTTTCAATGGGCGTGTAGACGATCTTGCTGGCATCGGGAGAAAAGGAGGCGCCGCCGCCTTCAGGGATCTGCAAAGGGGTTTCCAGGCCGCCGGCCAGGGGAATCAAATAATATTTGCCCATGCGTTCGCCCCAGGGAGTGCGGTTGCAGCGCACTAGGACCTTGGCACTGTCAGGAGTCCAGTCCATGACCACATAATCATAACCGCCGCGTGGCGGCATGATGCCTGCATCATTGTAATAGGTCAGCTGCCGGGGAGTGCCTCCCGCGGCTGGCATGACATAAACCTGGCGCGAGCCCGAGTATTCGGCCGAAAAGGCGATCCATTGGCCGTCGGGGGAAATTTTTGGAAACAGCTCCAGCCCCGGGTGCGAGGTCAAGCGCCGGGCATCACCGCCGGCGGCCGGGACAGACCAGATGTCGCCGGCATAGACAAAGGTGACCAGGTCACCGTTAATATTTGGGAATCTGAGCAAACGGGCATCGGAGATCGCCCACTGCCAACTGAACAGGAAAATGACTGACAAGGTCAGACCGATGATCTTTTTCATTTTGCCTCCTGGGAGTGAATAAGGGGATTATAAATCTAATCAGTTCACCAAGCAAGGCACTCCACGTAGCGATCAAAAATCATATTCCAACCAATAATTATTAAAAAATTATTTTTTTGCCAAATATATTGACATCCGATATATCGTATGTCATTATATCGTTTATCGCTATAGCGATAATCGCTGTAGCGGAATATGATATAAGGAGTTTGCTATGAAAGAAGACAAAGAGACGGTCCGTCACCTGCCGCTGAGCGAGGCCACCTACTGTATCCTTCTGGCCCTGGCCCAGCCCCTGCACGGCTACGGCATCATGCAGCAAGTGGAAAGCGCCAGCGCCGGCTCCATCCAGATCGGACCCGGCACCCTTTATGGGGCGTTGACCACCCTGGAAAAAGAGAAACTCATCGTCCGTTTTGACACGGTGGAGCGGCGCAAACGCTACGCCCTGACCGAAAAGGGGCGCATGGTTCTCGCCGCTGAGCTGGCACGGCTACGCTTACTGACCCGTTTGGGCGACACGGTCCTGGGAACCCGCTCCCCCTCGGCCAAATTAAAATGAGCGGCAAAAAACATTTACTAAGGAGATCGTAATGGAAAAAGAAAAATTGAGAAAATTCAAATGGTTTTGGGCCTGGGAAGACGAGAAAGAGGAAAAATGGCTGGAAGCGATGTCACAAAACGGCTGGCACCTCGAAAACCCGGGGTTGCCCTGCGTCTATCACTTTATCAAGGGCGAGCCGCGCGATTATTCCTACCGCCTCGATTTCCGCACCGGCAGCTTCAAAAGCCTGCAGGAATACCTGCAGATCTGCCGCGACGCCGGCTGGGAAATGCTCGGCCGCATGAGCTCCTGGTATTATTTCCGCAAGGAATGCCAAGGCACGGAAAAACCCGAATTCTTCAGCGACAAGGATTCCAAGGTCCAGAAATACAGGCGCTTGGTCCTTTTTTTGGTGATCTTCCTGCCCATCATGATCAACGGGATGCTCAACCTATCCAGGAGCGAAAATTCGGGATTCATCACCGGCGTCCGCATTTTCTATGTCTTTATACTGCTGTTCTTCAGTAATGCCATCATCCGTCTGCTGCTGCGTATCAAAGAACTTAAAAAAAGTTGAATTAATTTTCGCGCTTGGGTAAAATGGTTTCTTAAAGGAGAAACCATGTTCGATAAAAAAACCTATCAGCAAAGAAGAAACAAACTGTGCAAGCAGGTAAAATCGGGGCTGCTGCTTTTCTTGAGCAACAGCGAAAGCCCCATGAACTACCCGGCCAACACTTACCATTACCGCCAGGACAGCACTTTCCTGTACTTTTTCGGATTGAATTTTCCCGGCCTGGCCGCCATCATCGACATAGACGAGAAACGCCAGACGGTCTTCGGCAACGACCTGGAGATGGAGGACGTCATCTGGATGGGGCCGCAGCCGTCACTGAAAAGCCGCTGCCTGAAGATCGGTATCACCGACTCCCAGCCTCTGGCCCAACTGGGCGAAACGCTGCTAAAGGCCGTCCGCCAGGGCCGCAAGATTCATTTCCTGCCACCCTATCGCAGCGAAAATTCCTTGTGGCTGGAAAGGCTGCTGGGCATCCGGGCTGAAAGTGCAAAGAACTACGCCAGTGCCGAATTTGTCAAGGCCGTAATCGCTCAGCGTTCGCTGAAAAACCAGGAAGAAATAAAAGAAATAGAAGCGGCCCTGAAAGTCAGCGCCGCCATGTATAGCCAGGCCATGGCCATGGCCCGGCCGGGCGTATATGAAAGGGAGATCGCCGGCAGGATCGAGGGCATTGCCTTGGCCGGAGGCGGCCAACTGGCCTTCCCGGCCATCGTCACCATCCACGGAGAAACCCTGCACAACCATTACCACGGCAACCGCCTGCAGCAAGGCGATCTATTGATCATTGATTCGGGCTGCGAGACCGAAACCGGGTATGCCAGCGACATCACCCGCACCTTGCCCGTGGGCGGCAAATTCGACTCCAGGCAAAAAGGGGTCTACGAAACGGTCCTGGATATGCAGCTGTCGGCCATCGCCATGATCCGGCCCGGCGTCAGTTACCGCCGCGTCCACCTCAAAACCTGCGAGATCCTGGTCGAGCGCCTCAAGCAGATGAACCTGATGAAAGGCAGCGTCAGAGACGCCGTGGCGGCCGGAGCCCACGCTTTGTTCTTTCCGCACGGTCTCGGCCACATGATGGGCCTGGACGTCCATGACATGGAAGACCTGGGCGAAACCTACGTCGGTTACGACGAAACAACCAAGCGCAGCCAGCAGTTCGGCCTGGCCTACCTGCGCCTGGCCAAGAAGCTCGAACCCGGCCACGTGCTGACGGTCGAACCGGGGATCTACTTCATCCCCGCCCTGATCGACCAGTGGCGGGCAGAAAAAAAATCGGCCGCTTTCATCAACTACGCCGAGGTCGATAAATATCGCAAGTTCGGCGGCATCCGCATCGAAGACAATGTCCTGGTCACCAGCAAAGGCCATCGAGTGCTGGGGCCGCCCATCCCCAAGGAAACGGAAGCCGTCGAAAAGGCCGTGGGCGGCAGATAGTCGTTTTGATCAAAATCAAGTTCCGCCGCTGCAGCCATTGACTTTTGGTCAATGGTCGGATACTATTAATTTTAACTTAAACAATATCACGAGGGATATATGAAGAAGAAAATCAGCCTGCGGGTGATCCGCCGGATTTCATTTTATTACGAAGCTCTGTTGAAATTGAACCTGCCCGAAAACACTTACATATCTTCAAGAAAACTGGAAGAGGTCACCGGTGTCTCCTGCAACCAGGTGCGCCAGGATTTTTTTTATCTGGGCATTTCCATCGGCAAGCAGAAAAAAGGCTACCTGGTCAAAAAACTGTTCAAGGAACTGAAAAAGATCCTGTCCATCGATCACAGCTCCAAGGTGATCATCATCGGCGCCGGCCGCATCGGCCAGGCCCTTTCCAATTACAAATTGTTCAAGGATCGCAATATCATGGTCACGGCTCTGTTTGACATCAAGAAAGAACTGGTCGGGACGGAGATCGGCAAGCCCGGCCAGAAAAAGCCAATCCTGCATATTGACGGGCTGGAGACCTACCTGATGGAGAATCCCGACATTAAGATCGCCCTGCTGACCGTGCCGGAAGAAGCGGCACAGGAAACCTTGGACAAGCTGATCGGTCACGGAATCAGGGGCGTGGTCAATTTCGCCCCCAAGATCCTGAAAGTGCCTAAGGAAACCCGGGAAATACAGCTGATCAATGACTGCATCGGCACATCACTTTACAAGATCGTATACCAGCTCTACAGCAAGAAATAGGCAGCCATGGACCGGTCCTTAGTAGAAACAACAGCGGTAGCCAATCATGAATCCAGATGAACTGATTTTTTTTCTGCTGCTCTTTGTCTTATTGATCCTGTTCAGCGCTTTTTTTTCCTCGGCTGAAACTTCCCTGCTCACCGTCAGCCGCATCAAACTGACCCACCGCGCCAAAAAAAAAGACAAGAAAGCCATGCTGCTGGCCCAGCTCATGGAAAAGCCCGAGGAATTTCTTTCCACCATCCTGATCGGCAATAACCTGGCGAACGTGGCCGCAGCTTCCTGCGCTACCTACCTGTTCACCAGGTTTTTTAAAGGCAGCGAAGGCACGCTGCTTGTCGCCGCCACTTTGTTGACCACTCTGATCCTGTTGATCTTCGGCGAGATCACCCCAAAATCCTATAGCTACCGTCACGCCGAAAAATTGTCATATCTGTACGTTTACCCGATCAAATTCTTCAACCTGCTGTTCTACCCCGTGGTCAAGGGCCTGGCCCTGCTGCTGAATTTCTTTTTCAAGCGCCAGAAAACAAAAACCTGGGCTAAAAAAGAGCTGAGCCTGGAAGAGATCAAGCACTTCCTTTCCATGGAAACCCAGCTGTTCAAGCATCACCCTGAAACCCTGAAAATGCTCAACGAAATCATCGATATCTCCCAGAAGGATATCAAGGCTATCATGACCCCGCGCGTCAGCATCGTGGCCATCAAGGAAAGCGGCGGCATCCGTGATTTGAAAAAGATCATCCTTGAAAGGAATTTTTCCAAAATTCCTGTTTACAAAGGCAAGCCCGACAACATCACCGGCATCATCGATTCCCACCTCCTGCTGACCGCCATGCTCAAAGAGGATTTCGCTCAGTTGGAACTGAAAAAAATTGCCGCCAAACCGATCTTTGTTTCCGAATATTCATCGCTCAATTACATACTTAACGAATTTAAAAAACACAAATTGAACCTGGCCGTGGTACTGGACGAATACGGGTCTGCCATCGGCATCATCACCTTGAGCGACATTTTGCGGGGCATCCTGGGCGACCTGGATATCGGCAGCAAGAACATCCGCAAGCTGAACAACCATGTCTTCCAGATCAAGGGCAGCACCCCAGTGGAAGAGATCAATTCGCGCCTGGAACTGGAACTCCCCGAAAAAAAGGATTACACCACTATTTCCGGCCTGTTTATTTACCAGTACGGAAAAATGCCCCAGGAAAACGCGCGCATCAAGGTGAAAAAGCACCTGCTGGTGGCCAAGAAAATGGGCAAAAGAAAAATCGAGGAGATCATCCTTATCGGCAATGAAGACCATAGCCCAGAATAAAAAGGCATTTCACGACTATGAGATCCTCGATAAATTCGAGGCAGGAATGGCCTTGGTTGGCAGTGAAGTCAAGGCGATCAGGGCCGGGCGCATAAGTCTCAAGGATTCTTTTGTGGAAATCAGGGACGGAGAAGCGTTTTTACTGCGCTGCCACATCAGTTCCTACGTACAGGCCAGTATTTTCAACCATGAACCGGAACGCAAACGCAAACTGCTGCTCAACCGACGCGAGATCCACCGCCTGGACCAGAAGGTCAAGACCCGCGGCTTCAGCATCATTCCGCTGCAGGTCTACATGACGGACAAAAGCCTGTTCAAAATCGAAATTGCTTTGGTGCGCGGCAAGAGGGAATACGAAAAAAAACAAAAGCTCAAGGAACGCGACATCAAGAGGGAAATGGATCGCGACGTCCAGCACTTCAAAAGAAAAAAATGACAGCCGGAGACATCCATGCCGCTTGCATTCCCTGAATCATTCCTTTAGAATGACTCCATGACCCCTGTTCGCCCTAAAAAAACCTTGTTAGGAGGCTGCATATGTCGATCGTCAATTTAAGCCAGATCCTGAGTTTTGCCGCTGAAAAAGGAGCATCTGACATTCATTTTCAAGTGGGATCCCCGCCCCTGCTCCGCCATTTCGGGGAACTCTATCCCCTCAAGCATCCGCCTTTGACCGAAGAAGACACGCTTTTGATCGGACGGACACTGGCCAAATTCGAGGACATTGAAAAGTTTCAAAGAGAGGTCAAGGATTACGACGGCTCTTTCGCCCTGGCCGACGTGGCCCGCTTCCGGGTGAACGTTTTTCGCCAGAACGGCCGTTATGCCGCCGTGCTGCGGCTGCTCCCATTTAAAGCAAGGACTTTCGAGGAACTGAACCTGCCCAAAGTGCTGGAAAAGATCGCTTCCTTGAAGAGGGGGCTGATCCTGGTCACCGGACCTACCGGCAACGGCAAATCTACCACTCTGGCGGCCATCATCAACTACATCAACCAAAAGCGGCGCGCCCACATCATCACCATCGAAGACCCGATCGAGTACCTTTTCGAAAAAAATCTTTCGGTCATCTCACAGCGGGAGATCGGCCCGGACAGCGAATCTTTTGCCACAGCCCTGCGGGCGGCCATGCGCCAGGATCCAGACATCATCATGGTGGGTGAACTGCGCGATCATCTGACCATCGATACCTGCATGAAAGCCGCCGAAACCGGACACCTGGTCATGACCTCCATCCATACCCCGGACATCATGCGCACCCTGCACCGTATCCTGGGGTATTTCCCTCCCGAAGAACAGCTCTCTGTCCGCCAGCGCCTGTCGGAGAACCTGATGGCTGTCATCTCCCAGCAACTGCTGCCCAAAATGGACAAAACCGGCATGATCCCGGCCTGCGAAATCATGCTGGTGAATAAAACCATGGAGATGTGCCTGAAAAACCCGGAAAAAACCGATACGATCATGAAGCATATAGCCAAGAACCGCGATGTGGGCATGCAGACCTTCGACCAGCACCTGATCGAGCTGGTAAAAACCCGCAAGATATCCATGGATGATGCCATGATAGCGGCGGAACAGTCCGATCAGCTGGAACGGGACATGACGCTGGAACCGTAGGGTATTATAACCCAGGGAAGGGTTTTATCCCCTCAAGATGACAGGCACCTTCACGTACACAAAGCATCAAGAACCTTTCTTTTCACGGCAGAAAAAGATGATCAGCAATCCGGGAAGCAGGAACAGCAGGTCACGGAAGATCAGCACGTAAATGTTTTCTTTATCGGCGACCAAGGATGAAAAACAACCGCAACTCAGGTCGATGCCGCGCGCGGCGTTGAAACCCAGGGCCAGGATAAAAACCAGCAGCAGCAGCGACAACAGGAAAGCGGCACTGCGAACCCACAGGCCGGAAACCAGGCAAAGCCCGGCGATCAACTCCAGCCAGGGCAGCACCAAGGCCGGCAGGGTGATCAAAAAATCGGGCAATATTCCGTAATTGGCAACGATCCTGGCAAATTCCTGCGGCTGGGCGATCTTGTCCAGACTGGCATAGATGAATATCCCTCCCAGGAACAAGCGAGCCAAGACCTGCAGCGGCCGCACCGACAGGATACGGGCAATTTTATTTCTCAACAGCATTTCCTTTCTCCAGCCAATCATCCATGCCCCCTTTATAAAGGAACAGGACCTTAAGCCCTTTTTGAAAGAGCCTTATGGCCAATTCATGCGAGTCGGGGCACGTCCAGCCGCTGCAGTAAACGATCAACATCCGCGCAGCCCGCAAGCGCTTCTGCAGGCGGGGGAAGAACTCGTCAAAACGAGAAATCGGCAGACTGGCGGCGCCGGGAATGTGTCCGTGTTCAAAATTTTCAACAGTCCGCGCATCAAGCAAAACAATCCCCGGGTCAGCACTGAACTGGCGGACAAAATCACCATCGGCTTCACTGAAACCGGAAACGGACACGGCCGGGGCCGCAGCGGGCATTTCCCGGAACAGAGGCAGTGGCTTGCGGGAGAAGTAATTACTGCCCAGGCCAATCACCAAGCTGGCCAGGACCATAAGCAGCATTTGCAAATAATTTTTTTTTTTCATGCGCATTCCCTTGGAAAACGGCAACGGCCATTCCCTGCTCAGCATATCATCAGAAACGGGCTAAATCCAGCGATCTGTATTGCAGGGCTTCCTGCACGTGCCGGGCGGTGATCGACTCCAGTCCATCCAGATCCGCTATGGTTCTGGCCACTTTCAATACCCTGAAATAACCACGGGCGCTCAAATCGAACTTGTCCACAGCCAGTCGCAGCAACTGGCCGCCGCTTTCGTCCAGCGGGCAGAATTTTCTGATCTCGGCATTGCGCATTTGGCCGTTGGCGAATATCTTTTTTTTCAAGTTCTTGAAACGATGCAATTGCAGGTTGCGGGCACCGACCACCTTCTTCTTGATGTCAGCGGAACTCTCCGCCATTGCCGGCGAAGTGATCTCGTCCAGTTTGACCTTCTTCACCTCGATCTGCAGGTCGATGCGATCCAGCAATGGCTTGGAAAGCTTGGCATAGTAGCGGTTTTTTTGGGAATGGCTGGCGGCGTAACCACTCGCTTCCCCCAAACCGACCGAGTCCTGGCTGGGATTCATGGCCGCCACCAGCATAAATCGGGCCGGGAATGTGGAAGACTTCAGGGAACGGGAAACGGTTATCTTGCCGTCTTCCAGAGGCTGGCGCAGCACTTCCAGTGCTGATTTTTTAAAATAGGGAATCTCGTCCAGGAAGAGCACACCGTTATGAGCCAGGGAGATCTCACCGGGTACCGGGTATTTGCCGCCGCCGCTGATGCCGACATCAGAAATGGTATGGTGCGGCGAACGGAAGGGCCGGCCGCAGATCAAACCGCCCTTCTCGCCCAGGAGACCGGCAGCGCTGTAGATCAACGATGTTTCCAGGATTTCATCATCACTCATGTCAGGCAGGATGGATGGCAGCGCTTTGGAGATCATGGATTTTCCCGATCCCGGGGAGCCGATCATCAGGACATTGTGAAACCCGGCGGCGGCGATCTCCATTACCCGCTTGGCCATATACTGACCCTTAATCTCGGAAAAATCATTATCGCAAAACCCGGGGGGTTCCTTGATTATCTCGGAATGGCAGGGGGTGAAAGCGGCGGGATTTTCGATCAACTGGATGACCTGGGTGAGATTTTTCAAGGCATATACTTCGATATCTTTGACAAACTGGGCTTCCACACGGTTTTCAAAAGGGATCACGATGCCGCGGAAACCTTTTTCACGGGCATATAAGGAAATATTCAGCACGCCCTTTACCGGGTTCAGATCACCGTTGAGGTTCAGCTCGCCGTAAAACAGCAGGTCGGCAAAGGCCTGGCTTTCCATGCGGTAGCGGTTCTTGATGATACCCACGGCCATGGGCAGGTCCAGGGCCGAGCCCTCTTTGCGCACATCGGCCGGTGAGAGGTTGATCACGATTTTCGTGGCCTGGGGATAATCGAAATTGGCCTGGCTGACCGCCAGTTTCAGCCGCTCGCGACTCTCCTTGACGGCATTGTCGGGCAGGCCGACGATGACAATGCCGGGAATGCCGCGCGAGAAACCGACTTCGACCTCGGTGGCCACCACTTCCAGGCCGTTGAGAACCGCCGAATTGATCCGGCTGATCATCCTTCCCCCCGGGGAATAATCAGGTTCATGCCCGGCTTGATCAAGTTTGATTTCAAACCATTGACCTTCTTGATCCGGCTGACCGATGTAGAATGACGGCGGGCAATGGAATATAGACTGTCCCCGGGGCGGACCCGATAGCTATTGTATTTCGGGATCTTTGCGGGCGGGATTCTTTCCAGGCCGGCCAGGGCTGCTTCATCAGCGAGAGCCGGGACGCGCAAGCTGTATTCACTCAAGCTGCTGGGAGTGAAGTCCCGCAGCAATTCAGGGTTCAGCTTTTTCAGATCAGCATAGGAAATTTGCAGCAGGGCCGCGATATGCGACAACGAGGCCGGCGACGGCACGACCACGGTTTTGCTGCCGGTAAAAACCGCTTCAGCGCCGCTGATCTTGAAACCATATTCTTGGGGAGCGCGGGCAATGATCAGCGAGGCCAAAAAGGCCGGCACATAGTTCTTGGTTTCGCGACGGATATGGCGGGTCTGGTTAATGGTGAAGAAATCCGATGTTTTCAGTACGCGCATGGCTTTTTTAACCCGGCGCGGGCCGCCGTTGTAGCAGGCCAGAACGATGTACCAATCGTTGTATTCCTGATAGAGATCCTTCATGAAGCGGGCCGCGGCAGCGGCGGCCTTGAACGGATCCAGCCGTTCATCGACCTGCCAATCCACCCGCAACCCGAAGAGCCGGGCGGTCGCAGCCATGAATTGCCAGGCCCCCCTGGCCCGGGCCCGGGAAGTGGCATCGACACGAAAACCGCTCTCGATGATCGGCAAGTAAACCAGGTCTTCCGGGATTTCGTACTGGCGAAAAATCTCCTTGAAGGGAGCTATGTACTCGACCATGCGGTCGAGAGCCCGCTGGATGCCGTCGTGGCGGATGGTCTGGAAGGCCTTGAGAAAGGAAACCACCTGAGAATTGACGATCACCGGAATGCTGTAGGAAACCACCGCGGCTTCACTTACTTTCTGCTTCAGGTCCAAAACATCCTTTGCCGTGGGCAGAAAAAGCGGCGTGGAGATGACCTGGTCGAGAAAGGCCTCATGCTGGCCATTTTCCGGACTGTTTTTGTCCTTCAAATAATGCAACTCGATATCGGCGATTTTTTTAACATAATCGTTCAGGATATTTTTGCTGGCGCCGTCTTGACCGCCGACACGAGCATCGAGGAGCACATCCATGGTTTGGTTAAAACAGGACCTGGCAGCCGCCATATCGCCCTTTTCCAAACAGGTCTTGCCTTGCTGGAAATAAACCGCGGCCCTGGCCGGCGGACCTCCGGCAGCAAGCGGATCTGCGGCGGGAACCAGGGTAGGCCGGGATGCGGCGCAGGCAATTAGCAAGGAAAAAACTGCAAGCAGCAGGACGGATTTAATTTTTGACATCTAGGATGATATTTACCTTCTTGGTTTCGGGATTCAGGACAATGTCGAAGGAACGGAGGCTGCGGCCATCGCTGTCCTTGACCTCAACGGTCAGGCGGCCGTTGCCGGCGGTGATCTTTTCAATTTTTGTGATGCGAGTAGGATCTTCCAAGCGGTTCAGCAACTCGCCGAAAGATGGATTGAACGGTTTAGCCTGGCGTGACTCCCTGGCTGCGCCGTCATTTTTTTCAACTGCGACCGGCGGGACAGTCTCAGCTTTCGCAGGCGGCTCCGGCCCGGCATCGCTGGCGGCTATTTGTTCCATGTTGATTTTTTTTACAGGCAGATCTTCCATCTTGACCATCCGCTGGTCATGATTCACATCGAACTGCACGGCTACATTCTTGGCGGGAACCGTAGCGTGTTCCAGCGCATCCTTGATCTTGACCAGAGTCAGGCCAGAGATCTCGCGCAGGGTTTCGATGACCCCGCGGCCGTTGCGGGCCACGGCCTCAAAGTAGGGCCGCTTCAACCCGTTCAAATTGCCGTTCAGTCTGTCCAGGGATGAAATGCTTTTCAGGTCCCTCTTATTGTATTGGAAAACCAAGGGAATGTCCTCGATCTGATGGTTGTAGAATCCCAAGTTTTCTTTCAGGTTGCCAAAACTCTCCAGGTTGGCTTGTTCCATCAATTCCTGGGAGTCGGCCACGAAAACGATGCCGTCAGCGCCTTTCAAGACCAGTTTGCGGGTGGAATCGTAAAAAACCTGCCCGGGAACTGTGTACAGTTGAAACTTGGTTTCGTAGCCCTTGATCAGGCCGACATTGACGGGCAGCAGGTCAAAAAAAAGGGTGCGCTCGATCTCGGTTTCCATACAGACGAGCTCACCGCGCGTATGCGGGCTAGTCACGGAATAAATATACTGCAGGTTGGTGGTTTTTCCACCCAGTCCGGTGCCGTAATAGACTATTTTTGCGGTTACCTGTTTCGATGTATGGTTGATCAGCATCTCATTCTGCCCTTTACATTTTCGCATTTTCCCCGGACAAAGTCAATTACCCTGCCGGGACGGAAAAGGGCCGGTCGATGCTGGCGCGCTTAAAAATCGAAGCCGATCCAGAAATTAACGCCGCTGTATTCCTTATTCTTGAAATCAGTCCGGTAGACCCACTCGAAGTGCAGGGGATATCCGAAAAGGAAAAATTCGATGCCGTAGCCATAAGAGGACAGTGAGTCTTTCAGCTGAAACTTGCCAGGCTCGAAAATGCGATATTCCTGATCATTGAACCACATGCCGCCGAAATCAAAGAAGAACACGCCGCGCACCGGGCCGACGACGCCAATCGGGGTCAGGGCGGCATGGACCAGGGGGAAGCGGAATTCGGCATTGAAAAAGAATCCTTTGTTGCCGACCAAGCTGCGAAAATCTGCCGCTCTCAAAGTATTGTTGCCGCCGCTCCAGTACAGCAGGGAGTTCTTGCCGCCGGAATAGAATCCGCTCAAGCGGAAGGCCAGCAGGGAATAGTTGTCAAGACGCACGTACTTGCGGAAATCGCCTTCCAGGGTATAGGCATCCAGCGATTTGGAAGAAAGCTTGAAATATTTGCCGACGCTCAGCCGGAAGGTGTGGCCCTGGTTCGGTCCGTAGTAGGAGAAGCGGGTGGTTTCGGATACCAGCGTCGCCGAAACCGGCAGGGCGAAGCCGTTGAAGAACTGGCCGAAAGGCAGTTCCTGCTGGTAAAAGAGCAGATCAGAATCCTCTTCCTGGTGGTAGGCCGACATGGTCAGTTCGGCGCGGGTGGAACGGCTGAAAGGATAGACCAGGGCGAATTCGGCGCCAATGCGGCTGCGCAGCGAAAGGTAATAGTTGCTGACATAGGGATAATAATAAGCGTCGCTCTCGGAAAAAAGATGGGTGTACAGTTGCAGGCGGCGCCGCTGGTTCAAATAGGCCAAATGGTAGGAGCGGTAGCCGTAAAAGGAGGCCAGATAGAATATGAAGTTGTGGTCACCCAGCATATCGGTCACGTTCAAATAGGAAGAGCCAAAGAAACCGCCGTTGGTGTCCACGGCCACCGTGACCGGGGGCAAACTGGCGATGATCAGCTTTTCAAAGGGCTTGTACTTTTTTGGGCTCAATGTGAAGGGCACGGCCGCTTCCTCAGCAGCGGCCGCCGGGGCGGCGGCGGACTGAATGGCGGTGAACTCGACCGGCCGCTTGGCCAAATAGCTGCTGACGTCCTTTTTGAAAAGCAGGAAACTCCCTTTGTGGAACGAAGAGATGACCAGCTTGCCCTTATCCTTGGGGATCTCCACCGGAAAGAAATTGCCGGTGCGTACATCGCTGTTGCGGTAAATGGTCTTGTTCTCCAGGTCCAGAGAACAGATGTTGAAGGCGCCGAGTTCATCGGAGCTGTAATACACGGTCTTGCCGTCCAAGGAAAAGGCCGGGGCGATATCGTTGTATTCACCGTCGGTCAGCCGCATGGCCAGGTCGGGGCTTTCGCTGGCCGCCAGATACAACTTGTCGAAATCGCCGAATCCGGCCGAGTACACGACCTTTTCACCATCGCCGCTGATGTCGACCGCCTTGATGTAGGTTCGGCCGTCGCTCAGCTTGCGGATCTGGCCGTTGGCCATATCCAGGGAGTACAGGAAGGATTGGATGCCCTCGATGCCGGTGAAAAGCAGACGGTCCTGGCTGGGATGGAAAACCGGTGAGCTCGGCTTCTGAATGGCGCCGATGTTGAATTCCTTCAGCACCCGGTTGTCGATGGCGTTGAGCACGACCAGGAACGAGTCGAGCTCCTTGCGTACGAAGAAAGCGATGTTTTCGCCGCGACGGTCCCAGCTGAAGGAACGGCCGTCGGAGGGGACGAACTTGATTTCTATGCCGTCATAAGTGGATTTATACCCGGGGGTGACATTCTTGATCACCTTGCCGTCCTTGAGCGAGACCAGGATAATTTCGATCTTGTAAGTGCGGTAATTGACCGTGACCACGGCCAGCAGTTCACCGCCCGGGGAGACCTGGTGGGAAAAAGAATAGGCAAACGGGAAATCAGGGCCGATGATGAAGCTGTAATCCTCGGGGTTTTCGCGGCCGATGAAGGTCTTGAAGCGGTTGCGGGCGTATTTTTTGAATTCATAATTGAAGGTCTTGGGCACGAAATTGAACTGTTCCAGGAAAGTCCTGCGCTTGCTGACCAAGGCCGGACGCCGCTGGCTGTACAGCAAATCACGGACACCCTTCTTGCCGAATTTTTCATAAAAAAATTCGTACATCAAGTGGCCGAAATCGTAGGGGGTGCGGTTGGTGCCGAAGGCGGTCTGGATGTCGCCGTCATCCTGGATCTCGGGGATGCGGTCGCTGAGCACATTGTCGATGACGGTCATCAGGCTGAAACTGTCCCAGTAGTCGGTCATGAATTCGGCGAAACCCTCCATGACCCAAAGGGGCGGGCGGTTGAAATTGAACATGCCGGAGGAGCGGTTCTTGTAAAGAATGGCGTATTCGAAAGAATGACTCAACTCATGGGTGATCAGCCGCCCCAGGTCTTCGCTGCTGCGGTTGCCGTAAATCACCAGGCGGTGACCGATTGGTTCGTTGAAGCCCTCGAAACTGCCGGGGGGGATGATGCCGGGATACAGGTTGGTCTGCTCCAGATCGGTCTGTTTGTTGTAAAAAATGATCGGGGTCTTCTCCTCGATGGTCACGTTCAAAAGCGAGGAGAGCTTTTCATAGGCCTTTTCCGCTTCGCGGGCCACCCGGCCCAGCAGTTCCTGGTCGTTAATATAGTGATAAATGCGGAAATTCTTGGTTTCCGCATATTTCCAAGGGAAGGCCTGGCGAACGATCTTGTTTTTTCCGTAATAAAAGGAATACTGCCCGAACAGGACCGCGGCAGAGAACAGACAGAAAAAGGCGAATGTTGTTTTTTTCATATTGCCACCCTATTTGTATAAAATAAATCTTTCCTGGAGTGCTTTGCGTGGTTGCAGGGCCGCGGTCAGCTTGGCTGTCATCTTGGCGAACATGCTGTTGAAATTAAACTGGGCCGCGCTGGTGCTGCCTGGTTCCAATTTCTCCGTATACGTTTCCTGCTTGAGGATCTTTGCCTTGTCGCCGTCGATGAGAAAAACCTTCATCTCCATTTCCCACATCTGTACCGTTTCATAAGCGTTTTTCTTTTTGCCCATTTCATCCCTGGTCTCCTTGACTACGCCCATTTTCTTGATGTTCAGTTTCAGTTTGCCGGTGAAAAAAAGCGCCTTGGGGTGGGCCTGGAAAACCTTTTGGAAAAAGATGCTGTTGTCGTACTGAATATCCGCGGCCAAACGGTAGCGGCGCAGGATACCACGGATCATGGCCCAATGGTCGGGCTCGAGCAGGATGATTTTCTTGTCGATGGCGAAAGGGATTTCTTCGGCGAATGTCCTGCGGATCTCGGTCTCGACAGCCAAATCGGCCTCGGGGATATCGCAGACAAAGTCGATGAAAAACACATCACGGAAAGCCCTGAAATCGACGATTTTCTCCTCACTGAAAGGGATGGGCACGGAGACGAATGATTCAACGCAGGCCACGCTCAGGCCGGCCAGGAGCAGCAGCGGGATGATCTTACTTTTCATTTTCGTCCTTCCTCTGGTTTTTTTTGAACTGGCTGAAGTTGCTCTGGATCTGCGGATGGCCGGGAGCCAGTTTCAAAGCCAGCTCATATTGGCGCTGGGCTTCCTCGTAGCGACCCAGGCTTTCCAGGGCCACGGCCATGTTGTTGTGCAGGGCGGCCGAGTCATTTCCCGCTGCCAGCGCTTTCTGCAAACGGTAAGTCGCCTCCTGCCACAGCCCCTCTTTGGCCAACTTGCCGGCAAACTCGAAATCGGAGCGGTAGCTATGGACGGCGCATGCGGCTATTGAAAAAACGCATAGGGTCACCAAGATGATTTTTTTCAATTCAACCTCCCTTTAAACACCAGGTGCAAGATACGATACAACTCCAAATTTCCAAACAAAATTTGCCTTGGTTTCTTGCATTATTTTTCATATATATAAAGTAAATAATGCATTATAATTTTTTAATTTTCAATCTTTCCATGTGCTGTCCCGTAAATTCGTTACTTTAGTTCTACCTCTTTTTGCATTCAGCCAATTTTTATTGCGCATTTTTTCCCTCAGATCAGAAGGAAAGCAAATTCCTTGCCAAAAAAAACCGGGAGGAGATGTCCATTTTTTATGACATTTTTTTTAAAAAAAACTAAAAACAGCACACTTGTGGTTTTATCTGTCTTTTTTTCCGAAGACCCTCGCATGCTTATCTCTTTTCTTCTTGACTTTCCCTATTGCAGCGGGTATAATCTTTTATTGGATCGCGGGGTGGAGCAGTCAGGTAGCTCATTGGGCTCATAACCCAAAGGTCGTAGGTTCAAATCCTACCCCCGCTACCAAATTTCTCTCGAACTATCGTGACTCATGGCAAGTGACGCGTGACAAGTAACGCGTGACGAGGAAGAAACCGAGCTCGTTCGTGTCCCGCTTGTCTTTCCTTAAACCCTAGACCCTAAACCCTGTCCCCTGTACCCTATCCCCTTCTTCACACCCCCGCTACCAAATTCCTATCAAGTTATCGTGACGCGTGACGAGTAACAAGCAAAATCCGAACTAGATCTTGATCACGTTTCTTACCCTATACCCTGGACCCTGGCCCCTGAGTTCATCTTAGATCTTGAAACGGTAAGTTAGCTTGAGCATGACGATATTGTCTCCGGGGGCGCGCAGCATGGCGCCGAGGTCGCGGCCCAGCGAAAGGTCGCCGGGATTTTCGAAATCGGAGCGGTTCTGCGTCCAGACCAGGTAGAGGGTCGAGCCCAGGCGGTATTCCCAGCGCAGCACCACGGTGCCGCGCAGCGACTTGTAGTTGAAATCGGGGTCGGCCAGGGTGAAAGGGGCGCCGCCGTCTCCAGGATCGACCGCATATTCTCCGCCGTCATAGGCAATGGAGGAAGAACCGCTGCCGTAAACGTTGAAATCGTAGCTGCGCGGTCGGGCGAACTCCTTGAAACCCTTGTAGGCACCGACGGCGATGAAAGGCTGGATGTAGGCCTGCAGGCTTAGCTGGGGCGAGAAGATCCAGTTCAGGCGGATCGAACAGGCCAGCGTCTTCTGGTCCAGGTCGGCGAAGACATAGCGGGAACCATAGGTGCTCGTCATCAGCGGGTCGTCGAAGCGCGTCACCCACTGCGAGCCGTTGCGCAGGCGCTCATAGCTGGGCGACACCGAGAGCGAGAGGTTGGCGCGCGGCTTCCAGCGCAGGGTCAGCGAGCCCTGATGGGTGGTGCGCCCCCAGTCGGACAGCAGGTGATAGCCGCCGAAGCTCAGCACCAGGGGACGGCGGCCATCGCTCCACACCCCCCAGTCGTACCAGTTGTAGTTTTGCAGGCGCATCAGCGGCCCGCCGCGAGTCCGCGTCTGGTCCCAGGAACCGGGATTGTGGCTCATCTGGAAATAGAATTCCCAGAAGTTGGTGAAGGTGACGTTGCTGATGGCGATCAGCCGCTGCTCGCCGACCAGGTCGCCGCCGAAATTGTAGTTGCGCTGGGTAAAGAGCAGCAGGTTCCAGTTCTTGACGGCCCACCACTTCTTGTAGGAGCGGTAGCCGACCATGACGTGGCCGTTGACCACGTCGCCGTCCCACTGGAATCCCATGTCGCGGGAATCAAAACCCGGCGAGATGATGCCCAGGGCGGCGTTGAACAGGATGTTGCCCTTCTGCTTGTTGAGGGTAAAGCGGCCGGCCCAGCCGTTCAATGCCGTGGCCTCGGGATCGAAAAGGACATGGTCGGCATCGGGCCGCTGAAAATAATGGGGAAAGGCCTGTTGCAGCCCGGCGATGCTCTCTCGCGAACCCTGCACCGAGGTGAGGCCGAGCCAGCCGGTCGCCACCCACACCCGCTCCTTGTCCAGGAAGGTCCAGCCGTCAACTCCCAGCGAAAAGGCCTGGCCGGGAAGCGTTTCGGCCAGGGAGTCGCTCTGGAAATCCCTCAGCATCGAAGTGGCGATGAAGCCCAGCCCCTGCCGGCCTTCATGGATTTCCTTCTGGACGCGCAGCACCGAATAGTTGGTAAAAGGCTCCACCTCCTGGCTTGAGCGCGCGCCCTCCAGGTCCACGCGGGCATATTCCCTCTCGGTCAGGGCGCTCAGCAGGCCCAGGCTCCAGCCGCGGCCGATCTTGCCGCTGAGTTTCGCCGCGCCGAAGATGGTGGACCATTCGGGAATGTCGGCGTAGCCCTTACCGCCGGCCGAGCCCTGGGGTGGTCGGCCGATGCGGCGGCTATAAAAGAACCTCGGATCGCCCCAGTCAGCGCCGATGCGGTCGCTGGCCCCGCCCTCTCCGAACCTGAATATGGGCGCCCCCTCGAGAAAAAGGGGCCGCTTTTCCGAATAATAGCTTTCGGCGGCGCTGAGGTTGATCACGGCCGGGTCGACCTCCACCTGGCCGAAATCGGGATTGAGTGAGAGGTCGAGAGTCAGGCTGTTGCTTAAGCCCAGCTTCAGGTCCAGGCCGCCGTTTACCGTGTATTCCTCACCGCTGCGGAAGGGATTCCCCTCTTCAGGGCGCAGGAAATTGGCCTTGCCCGCGCCATAGGGGGTGAACTCGACAAGTTTTTTCGGTTCGATGTCCTTGATCCCCTCCAGGCGGGCGAAACGCGAGACGAAACCGCTCTCGGTCTTGGCTTTCCAGGAAAAACTGACGATCTCGTTTTTCCTCTTGATATGGCGCCGAAAATTGACTCCCCAGGAATAATTGCCGCCTTCTTGCTTCCTGAAGCGCAGCTGGTCGAAGGGGATCTTCATTTCGGCGCTCCAGCCCCGGTCGTCGCGACGGGCCCGCCCCTGCCAATGGCCGTCCCAGGAGACGTCGTCCCACTCGTCGTTGTACAGGCTCCAGTCGGCCAGGGAACCCGAGGGGTTGATGGCGAACTTGAAGCCGCTGCGCTTGTCGTTGTAGGGATCGATATAAAAGATGAAGTAGTCGGCCTCGACGAAATCGTCCCGGCGCGCCAGCAGGCTGATGATCTTGGCCGGCTCCGAGTCGTGCATGCGGGCCGCCACATAGATGGCCTCGTCGTCGTAAGCCAGCCAGACCTCGGTCTTCTCGGTTGCCGGCTTGCCGTCGTCGGGATCGTTCTGGGTGAAGCCGCTGATGGCCTGCTTCTGCCAGGCCTGCTCGTCGAGATGGCCATCCAGGACTATCCTTTCGCTCAGTCGCTGGGCGGCAACTACCTTGGGTTGCCACTCTTTTTGCGGGTCGCTGCCGTTTTTCGCTGCCATGGCCCCGACCGCTCCCTGCATTATAATTAAAAACATAATGACATTTTTCATTGCGCTTCCTTAGTGAATTAGACGTATTGAGGCCGGAAATGGTTCCGAAAAATTTGTTGAAAAATACCTGCTTTGATCCAAAGTGATAAGTGATTGGTATCAAGCAAAAACCGAGCTCGTTCGTGGCTCGCTTGTCTTTCCTTAAACCCTAGACCCTGTCCCCTTCTCCACACCCCCGCTATAAACGTGACGCGTGACGAGGAAGAACCCCAGTTCGTTTATTGCTCGTTTCATTGCCTTTTCTTTACCCTGAACCCTGTACCCTGTACCCTGTCCCCTG
>Ga0268280_1000668_pt1 | contig 26973 bp, 25 predicted proteins | sample saktaG_9_FD_190139 | JGI IMG/M metagenome (GOLD analysis project Ga0268280, IMG submission 190139) | Saline water microbial communities from Sakinaw Lake, British Columbia, Canada - sak_2011_5_24_40m | ecosystem: Environmental > Aquatic > Non-marine Saline and Alkaline > Saline ...
CCGATCTCTGATTTTTTTGTAGCAGGCCTGTTTACAAATTGCAAAAGGTATTATCGGCTTTTATTAAAAAAAATTAAATATCCGGTGTATTTATATAATAACTATAATTACAGTATGTTGAAAAAATAATATCCTTTTTCGGGAGATCATTTATTCTGCCGAAAGCTTTTTCAGAAAAGAGATAATTTCCCATGAAAACCCTTCTTTACGGCATGGAAATATCGCATTATTTGAAAATACCGGATCATTTTTCAGATCATATCTGGAGCAAAGAATTGCCTTTTCCCAGAGACCTGTATGGGGAATAGGGGAATAGTATGCGGGAACAGGCGTTATCCCGCTCTCTTTGACGGTTTTTATCGATTCAATTATAGAGCCGGTATCCTGGCCGGGGAGACCGGCGAGCAGGTATGCTCCGACCTGGTTTTTTGAAAATCCCGCTTCTTTTAAGAATAAAACCGCCTGTTTGAATTCAGCTTCGGAAACCTTATGGTCAAGACTGCTTCTTTTATCAAAAAGTGTTGTTTCCAGTCCAAGCCTTATTGTTTGAAAGCCTGCCTTAAACATAAGATCAGCTGTCTGACCTGATATTTCTCTTATGTGAATTGCATTCGGAGTGTGAAACCGGACATGGATTCCGGCATCTATTATACCTTCCATTATTGGAATCGCGTGATTTCCGGCATCTGTAAGAAATGCGTCGTCATACAGGGCAAAATCTTCAACTTTGTATTTTTCATGCCAGTGCCTTATTTCATTTATGACGGATTCAGGAGTTCTGAGCATCCGTTTGGGAACAAGAAAACGGGATGCGCAGTATGAACATGAAAAAGGGCAGCCTCTTGAGGTGAGTATTGGAATGAAAGCGATTTTATTTTCCAGATCGAATGCAGGATAAGGGTAAGAATCAAGCTCTTCAGGGTTAAATTTCATGTCAGCGGAATATCCGGTATATTCTTTTATGAGCTCAAGAACGAATTTTTCTCCTGCTCCGGCAAAAACCCTGTCCGCGCCCGAATGTTTAACCGCATGGTCATAACAAAGAGTCGCGTATATGCCTCCGAGAAGGATCGGAGCCGCGGGAAAGATATCCCTGATAACGCCTATTGTCTCAAATAGACCGGGGTACCAGTATGTCATGTGGGAGGTAATCAGAATTGCATCGGGTTTTGGAACATTCAAAAGGTCATGTCTGAGCCATTCCTCAGATATTCCATATCTTGAATAATTTCTTGAAATATCTTCAAGCCCTTCGGGTTTCGGAATCACAGTCTTTGAATACGAGCCTCTTCCATCTGCTTTTGATGGGGTATGCTTTTTAATATCCGGATGAAACCTGTTCAGGCAGTCGATATATGTTACTTTGTATCCATGCACTCTTAAGATAGATGCGAGATAGAGCAGGCCTATCGGTTTCGCCCAGTAATCATAGGCTGCAAAATCGTGTATCCACGGATTAACGAGCAGGATATTCGGGGTGTCTGAAATCACGTTAAAAAGGGTAGAATTTATGATGTTGAGAAATATTTCATGGATGTTTTTTTAAGTTCTCTGCGGCTGAATAAAATGGCATAAGTTTCAACGGAAGTTGCTTCGGACATTTTGCGGATTATTTCCCTGCATGATTCTTCGTTTCTGGCATGCACCATCGTATAGAGATTATACGGCCATTTTTTTGTAGGATTGCGCCTGTAACAGTGTGAAACCTGCCTGAAGGATGCGAGCTTTTTGCCGACCTCCTCGACACGCCCCTCTTCGACTTTCCACGCCGCCATGGCATTCGATTCGAATCCCGAGTTCTGGTGTCGCAGAGTTGCACCGAACCGCCTTATAACGCCTTTTCCACAGAGTTTTTTAAGGGTCTCAAGGAGGATCTCTTCGGTTATATTGAGCTGTTTTGCTATTTTAGCGTAAGGCCGCTTCACAACGGGCATGTCTCCTTGTATTGAAGCGACAATCTTTTTTTCGAATTCGGTCAGCATACGGCGATATAGGAAGGAAGCTGGTAAAATGTCAAGGTTTTTCCTGTAATGATTTAATTCCCTTCTGCTTGCAATATCACAAACCAGGCGCGGCTATTGCTGTTGCCTGAATCCGTTCTGTTATGATTGCGCGAACCGAAACAGCGAGCGCTAACCCCGTAGCTTAGCCTTGCTGCGGGGAGCTTCAATTGTTTTAAGGCGGTTGTTGATTCTCCTTGCGGGTAGTCAGACGGGATGCCTTGTCAATCATTATTTCAAGCATTGTATCATCTGCCATGGACATACCCAGTGTGCCGATTGCGCCCAGGTTGCGGATAGTATCTTCGGCCGTAGCGCCGACAAAACCTTCCGCCTGTGAAATACCATGGCCATTCAATGCCATATATGCCGAACGAATGGCGGAATTAGTGGAGCTGGCAACCTTAAAGGAGCAGCCCTCCTTTGCTCCGTCACAGAGCATGCCGCCTAAATCGCTGACAAGATTATTGACGGATAAAGTGATCTTCCGCATGTCTTTCCCGGCCCGTTGATAAACAATGGCTACAGCAGCGCCGACCCCGGCGGCAATAGCGCACCCGCAGAGGGGGGAGAGACCGCCGGTGAAACACTTTATGTAGCTGTTTACCAGATGGGAAACGCCAATGCTGTGAACAATGGTTTGCTCCGGAAGATCATTATGCGACCCGATGAAGTAAGGAACCAGAATGGCCACAATTCCCTGATTTCCGCTCCCGCCGCTGGACATTACCGGCAAATTCAAACCGCCCATTCTGGCGTCCGTTGCAGACGTGGTCAGTATTTCACAGGAGGAAGATACATCATTGATTATATACTTTTTTGCCACCAGATCGGAAACATAGTAGCTGACCTTTTTTAGAGCAGATCCCGCGTTACTGACGCGCAAATTCATGTCGATGCCGCGCTTGATGTAGTCATAATCCTGATCATCCATGTCTTGAGCCATGTCGATGAGATCAGATATCGTCGAATTCCGCAGTACAGATCTGAACTCCTCATCCGAGGTATGGTCAGGCATGGCTTTTGTCTCAGGAAGAAGGTCCTTATGATTGAGTTGTAATCTGACCAGGTTGGTATGAGAACTCTCAATTATCGCTCTGGCAGTCTCTTTCCCGGCGCGAATGGAAACGTCTATATAAAGCTTCTTCTTCGATTTGTCACAAACAATGGAAGCCATGTGTGTGCGAATGAGCTCTTTGGCGTGACGCAAAGTATCTTCCGTAACGCTTCTGAGCAGCTCCATCTTAAGTTCAGGCTGTTGAATCAATGCCCCGAGGACACCGGCAATCAGGTTGCCCCGTTCCCCCCCTGTATTCGGGATGGTCACGGCGAATCCGTTCTTATAAACCCCGGAGTCGACAGTTATCCGGATTTCCGTTATCTCGCCGCTGAGCTGCTTGCCGGCAATACTGGCGGCATATGCAACGGCAATTGGTTCGGTGCAGCCGAGCGCGGGGTACACATCGTGCTTCAAAACAGACTTAAGAACATTAATCATTATGTTTCTCCCTCGGATCAAAAAGGATCGGGTAAACGGTTTAACCGCTCGAACCGAATTGTAAGAATCATCTGTCGAATTTCGATATACTCTGTCCGACCTCAAGGCTACGAACTGGTTACATTGCATGATAAGAAATGAGATTTAGACCCTACAGCAGCTTGTTCTCCAGAATGTATTTGCCGATCGGTTCTGCTCCGGATAACCCGGGTACCTCGAACGATCCAAGTTTAAAGCGGCCCTTGATGCCCAGCGCTCTTGCCGTAAGGTGCATGTGACACATTGCTATGCCGCAGTCGAGGCGATTGTAGTCCTTGCCCTCCCGGTTCTGGCACTGGATTTTGTAAACAAGAATTTCCCGGTCCAGAAGCACGAAACGCCATGGTTGTCTGTTCATCCAGGATGGGGCCCAACGGGTAGCTTCAAGCACCTGCATTAAGTGCTGGTACGATGTCACACTCGCCGGCAGCATTTCGCCGTGCCGCTGCCAGAAAAACAACTGATCGATCGGTTTACGTCCTTTTGAGCCGGCCAGGGTTCGCAGCATTCGGTTTGTCAGACTTTTTTCCAGGGGACGGCCGATCGGGGAAAGCACGATCATCCGCCACGAGCCGTCGAGCCCGAGCGTGGAGCGGAGCGAGGCTTCTTGAAACATCAGGCCTACCCAACACGTACCAAGGCCATGCGCTGTGGCATCGAGGATCATCTGTTCAAAGCGGAATCCCGCATCGGTAAGATACCCCTCACGTTCGCGGGAGGCAAGCACGATGTAATGGGGGGCATGGATGGTCTTCCCGTAGTCGCCGATGAGCCCCTTGATCTCTCTGCCCATCTGCCTGTCCGCGCGGAGATGAAATTGCATGTCTGCTTCCGTTAACGCCTCCGCCCGTTCGCCCGCGCGACGAACGGCCTCCAGATCGTCGATCGATGCGGGCTCCGGTTGATAGGTCCTGATACTGATCCGGCGGAATATAACATCCTGTATGTTCATACTGTCAGATTCTTCCATGTTGTTTCCTCATATCTTAACAATATCGCTATCGGAGTCGAATTCACCTAAATAAAATCCTGTTCGTTTTTGGTCATGTATTATACATGAAAGCTGTCCATGGGAGCAAAACAAAAAACGATACTGTCAGAAGCACGTAAAATGTCCGGGTTTATAGTACACGATCCGTTCGGTTTGATATGGTCACATATGAGGGGGGTAACAGATGGGACGGGCGGAGATGCTACAGAAGCTCAGGAAGATGCGATTACCCATCGATCCAGCTGTAATAAATTCCATATTTGTCGGACGATGACTTGATTTTTTATTTATCATACTTAAATTACTCTCCAATGGATATCGAATTGAAGATTCTTCGCAGCAAGCTGCGGTCCGCCTGAGGCGGATTCGACTGTAAGGAATAGCGTCTATTATTCGCTTGCTATCCCTGTCGCAAGTCCGTCAGCCATACTGATTGGCGGGAGCTTCGGCGGTTAATGCATCCGCTGTTTCATTTCAACTTTATTCCAAACAGGTTATATAAGGTATGGTAAGTAAAATAAAGAAAGGACTCATATTCGCTAAAAAATCGATTGCTCAAATTTATCAGCCGGCTTGTCAGCCAGTCGTTTGGCCTTTGGTTTTAAATCCCCTGCAAAGAATTCTAAAATCCGGATTGAACTTAAATGTCATGAGTTTTAATATTCGGCGCGGGACGGCGAGAGACGGCAAAAATCACTGGGTATTTCGTCGTAACCGGGTGTGCGAACTGCTGAATTATTATCGCCCGGATGTTTTAGGTCTGCAGGAGGCTTTGGCTTTTCAAATATCAGAAATCAGTACCATGCTTCCCGGATATGAGAAGGTTGGTGATGGAAGTTCGGGTGGCAGCAAAGGGTTGTTCAATGCCATTTATTATGATGCGGCGCGGTTCTTCCCATCTGAGGGAGGCACCTTCTGGTTTTCAGATAAACCCGATATCCGGGGGTCAAAGGGGTGGGGGAACATCCTCCCTCGGACATGTACATGGGTGCGCCTGATTGAAAAAGAATCAGAGCAGGCTTTTTATTTTTATAATGTTCATTTGGATCATATTTCTCGGCGTTCGCGAAAAAATAGCGTCGTTTTATTGACCCGGTTTATTCATGCGAGGTCTTCTCAGGATCCTTTTGTATTGACAGGTGATTTTAATGCCAGAGAAAAGAGTGCGCCCATACAATATTTAAAAGGTAAAAAACCTTTAGGAATCAAAGCAAAAGAGAGTGTGTTAAATCCCGAACCATTAATGGACACTTTTCGGGTACGGTATCCAAATGGCCGAAATGTCGCTACCTTTCACGGGTTTCGCAGATATTTTTTTCGGTTCAAATTTGACTATATTTTTGTCCCATCTTCTGTTCGGGTCCACGACGCAATAATTATTCAACCGCAATGGGAAAAATGTTATCCCTCAGACCATTTCCCGCTGTTTACCAATATTGATTTGTCTGCAAGCTCTGCTTCCGCAAATTCCGGCGCTTTTCTTGAACCGAAAGAGTGAGAGCAATCACCGCTGCTTGCGGCGGGGAGCTTCAATCTGTCTGGAATCCGCAATATCCCTGGCAAACATTTTCTCATCAAAACGCCATATTTTTAAATGAATGGGAGATAGTAATCGTCGATCTTTAACCTAACATTATCAAATATGATAATTGCATATCAGGTAGATTAGAAAATTTCATTCGGTCATCATATATAAGATTCAGGACAGAATATCAGACATAATTAATGTGTTATATCTTTTAAGGAAAAAGCTTTCTTATGTCTGCGGCGTTGCAGATACCACGCTCGGTTATGTAACCTGTTACAAGCCTTGCAGGGGTGACATCGAACGCATAATTTGCGGCAGGACTGTCGGCGGGAGGAATGAGAACGCTTCGGATGACATCTTTATCCAGTCCCTGTACGAACCTCACTTCGTCCGGATCGCGCGTCTCGATCGGTATTTCCTTTACTCCGTCAGACAGACTCCAGTCAAAAGTGCTGGACGGAAGAGCCACGTAGAATGGAATGTTATTGTCTTTTGCGGAAAGAGCCTTGAGATAAGTTCCTATTTTGTTGGCGACATCCCCGATTGAAGTCGTCCTGTCGGTGCCGACAAGCACCAGATCGACCATCCCGTGCTGCATGAGGTGTCCGCCGGCATTATCGGTTATTACGGTGTGTTTCACACCACGCTGACTCAGTTCCCATGCCGTAAGCCTTGCGCCCTGGTTAAGAGGCCTTGTCTCATCAACCCAGACGTGAATGTCCAGACCTTTTTCATAAGCCGCGTAAATCGGTGCGGTTGCGGTTCCGTACTCTATGCATGCAAGCCACCCGGCGTTGCAGTGGGTCAGAATGTTTACCGTTTTGCCAGCCTTGCGCCTGCTTATCTCTTCGATTATTTCAAGGCCGTAAGTCCCGATATTTCTGCAATTGTCGACTTCTTCTTCCGCTATTTTAACGGCTTCATTCCGGGCTGTTTCAATTTTATCTCGAGTGCCTGCCGCGGAAAGGACTTTTTTAAGAACCCTTTCTGCCGCCCATGCAAGGTTAACGGCTGTGGGTCTTGCGGCTTTAAGCCTCCGGCATTCGCCGATTATGAAATCATCTCCGGCCGGGTTTTTTGCAAGTTCAAGCGTGGCAAGATATATTCCGTATGCCGCGGTGACTCCTATAAGGGGTGCTCCCCTTACGCACATCTCTTTGATGGCATATATAACATCGTCAACACTCTTTAAGTCAATTACGCTGAACCGATGCGGGAGAAATCTCTGGTCTATGATTTTGACCGAATCCGGGTCGTCGTCCTGCCATATGGGGCGGATAGGTTTATTTATATTCATATATCAATCTATATTCGATAAACTCTTAAAGAATCAAAAATCAGACGGCAAAGTAAAAAGCTCATTATGCAAGGCGCGCGAATCTTGAGGAATGAAGCGTACATATTGATACGCTGCAATGATTCACCCTGTTGAATCGGACCTGCCGTCTCGCGTAGCGAGAATTCAACAGGGCGGGGATGAAGCGCAACACAGCAGAATGACTTTTTACGAAGCCGTCATATTCGGGCGAGGGCGAAATCTGTTTGAACTTCTCCGAGAAGTACATGCCTCTTGAATACCTGCCGCATCCTGTTTGAATCCATTTTCTGGTATACCACCGGTTTTTCCCCTTCCGTCTCCACTGTAACATTAGGCTCGCTGCTGCACATGCCCATGCATCCCGAAGCGACTACCCGTATATCCTGTCGGTCTGCCTGGGCCATCTCTTCCATTAGCGTATTCATGACTTCACGGGCTCCCGCAGCTATTCCGCATGTTCCCATGTGAACGGTAATTTTTATGGAGGCGGTGCCGGTTCTTAATGATGTCTCTTTCGAGGTTTTTTCCTTAATTCTTTTGAGGTCTTCAATGGACATTTTTGCCATTTTTTACTCTCCTTACAAACATATTATTCATTGCCCGCAAGTTTTTTCAATTCCTGCTCTATCTGTTTTTTCAGGTGAAACAACAGAGCAGGATCAGTCAGGGATTCTTCAAGCTCCTCCCTTAATTCCCGTGTGTCGATCGTAAATTTGTTTCCATCAATAACATGATCATATACAAAGTCAACATCAGGATTTCCGGCTATCAACATTGTTATTGTTCCGGCAATATCTCCAATGGGAGCGCGGTCTATATGATCATATCTGAAAGTGGCGGTAACTGAAGTTCCCAGCCCCGGTTCAGATTTAACGGAAAAATCACCGTCACTTCTTTTCGCCGCTTCCTTCAGGAGGGAAAGCCCCAGTCCAACCCGCCTTGTTGTTCTTGTAGTGACAAACGGATCCGTGACTTTGAGGAGCATATCGGGAGGCATTCCTTTTCCGTTATCCTTTATCACAACCTTCAGCCGGTTTTCAATTCGTTTCTCATCAATAAGAACATGAATGCATCCTGCACCCGCGGTTATTCCGTTTTCCGCCACATCCATTATATGAAGCGATATTTCCCTCAAATCAGACCTCAATCCGCCTCTCGTTTTTTCCCATCAATGCCTGACTGATCTCATCTATTGTGGGTTCGGATATGAAAAATTTGGTTATGGCCTTGCCGATGTCGTCAGGGAAATGGGCATCCGAAGATACGATAAATGGAAACCTTTTTATATCCGGCATCTGTTTCATCGCTTCGGAAGGCTCCATCCGCCACGAGATCTCAACTCCGTCAAGGGGAAGGTCAGGGGGTATGAATCCGAGCTGGCTTATGATTCCGAATACAGGCCTGTCGACATGCGAAGCAATACAAAGACCGTTTAACGAGTGTATTTTATCGACAATTTCTTTTAGTCTAAGAGTCGTAGCCCCTATCAGAAGTCTTTGATTTTCTCCGACTACTTCATCATTTTCGTCTGCAATGATCTGATAGCCGAACATTTTGGGACTGTTTTTCCCGGGCAGATTGTCGTAAATATACTCCTGCATCAAAACAGCCTGTTTCGTCGTTTCAAAAACCGATAAAATATGAACCTCCTCTTTTGAGCATATCTCCATTCCCGGGACAACACGAATACCCTTTCCGTCTCCCGCTTTTATAACGGCCTCGATATTTTCAGCAGAATTGTGGTCGCATATTCCGATAATATCGAGTTTTTTTTCAAGGCTTATTTTAATAATCTTCTTCGGGCTCATTCCCCAGTCACCGCACGGAGAAAGGCAGGTATGGATATGCAAGTCGGCTTTGAATAATTTCAAATGAGCACCATCTTCGGCTTCGTCGTCTGAATTTCGACTTTTTACGGGAACATCTTATTTAATGCCGGCAGAGTATATGTCTCCAGCCAGGGTATAGCCCGAACCAGGCCAGAGAAGCAGTGGTATCCCTTCATTGCCGGCCTTGTCGATTGTGTCGGTATCGGGCGTATGTCCGCCTGTTATTACTATGCAGGCCATTTCGCGGAGAACCGCAACCGCAATAATGTTCTGATGGCTTTGTATTGTCAGCCATACACAGCCTTCAGGAGCATTTGCCATTACATCGCTCAGGAGATCGCCGCAGTATCCTGATTTTACCAAACGATCAAGGCCTTTTTCTCCTGCTGCCGTCTGCAGCGCGAATTTCTCAACCAGATCCTTTACCGTCACTTTTCACCACCCCTTCCAGGACATCAGGCCTGTCCTGATAAATAAGAACATCATTTATTTTGAAGCTCTCCGAAGCAAGCTACGGGAATTGCGCTCGCTATTGCGGTTCAAGAATTTTATCAATCTCGCGTTTATTTAGCTTGATACAGTCGTTTAATACGGCCTTGCCCATTACAACATCTTCTGCAAATGTCCTGCAATCGGGAGCTCCGCAGGCAGCGCAGTTTTTTCCCTGTATCTGTTCCAGTATTTTTTCAATCTCTTGCAGTTGTTCTATCGATATGTGTTCCCTGCAAACACCGAATATGCGCTGAAGCTCATCCTGTGTCGTGTCGGAGAGCCCCCATCCGTTTTCATACAGGAGAATGACCTTGTCATGGGGTATAAGCCGCTCAAGCCCAAGCTTCCTTAACATTTTAAGGGCCGTGTTTTTTGCAATGTATTTGTCGACAGCATTAAGAGCGCCTCCGACGCATCCTTCGGGGCAGGTCCTGAATTCTATATATTCTATGTCTTTAAAAAGTCCCAGCTCAATTTTTTCAAGATAGGCTATTGTTTCTCTCAACCCTGAAACGGCAAGGGTCTTGTCCGAATTTATACCCGCTATTTCCCCTCCTGAAATTCCCCAAAGCAGACAGTTTCCGCTGATTTTCTGAGTTTCCGATTCTTCCCGTAAGGCTTCAATGCCGTTTTTTCCCATCCGCTTCAGCTGTTCGGATATTTGTGCATATACATCCTTTATGCCCATGGTTCTGTCAACAAGAGAATTTTCCTGTGCGAAAGAAGACCTGTTGGGCACCATCTTGGCTGGGCATGGAGTAAGATGATAAAGAATTACGGCATCTCTTTTTATCTTGTATTCCCGGCTGATCCGCTCTCTTGCTTCCTTTGCCAGAAGAGACATCGGCCTCATTATAGGCATGATGTGAGGCAGAAGATTCGGGAACTGATAGGCAATAAGCCTGATAACAACCGGGCAGACCGGTGATATGAGCGGCCATGGCGACCGTCCGGTAATCCTGTTTTCGGCAATATATTCTTCTGCAGCGTAAAGAAACATCTCGATGTAATAGGAGAGATCCATAGCATGGTGAAAGCCTATTTTTTTAACTGCATGCAGAATATCGTTAGGCATTACACCTTTAAACTGGGAGTAAAGAACCGGAGAGATAAGGGTGATTGAAACTTTGTCTTTTTGTAAAGCCTCAAGCTCATACGTTGTTGTGCTTATGGCGCCGGTAGGGCAAACCCTTAAGCATTCCCCACACCTGATGCAATTGTCCGAAAAGCATGTAGGGTTGTCATTGTATAAACGGATTGCTTTGGTCGGGCATGCTTTAATGCAATTGGCGCACCCTGTGCAGATGCCAGTATCGAAGGTAATATAATGTGAAGATTGTATTGTATCGGGGAAAACCCGCATAATTAAAACCCGCCTTAGTCGGCTGAGATATTAAATTCCATATGCAAATAGGTTCCTTTTCCTTTTTCAGATTCAACCGATAATATATCGGAATTTACTTTCATATTGGGAAGTCCCATTCCTGCCCCAAAACCCATTTCCCTGTGCTCTTCTGTTGCGGTAGAATATCCCTTCTGCATGGCAAGTTCAATGTTTTCTATACCATCTCCAGTGTCCTCAATATCGAGCATTATTTTTCCGGTATCAATTTCAACCGTTAAAATTCCGTCTCCGCCATGCATGACGACATTCATTTCTCCTTCGTATCCGCAGATTGCAATGCGGCGGATCAGTTTGTGATGCATGTTTAAAGATTTGAGAATATTCTGAACGTTTATTGAGGCTTCACCTGCTCTGACAAAGTCCCTTCTTTTGATATTATAGCTTTTTTTAAAGGCCGTCATCAAAATTCTCCCTTATTGAAGCTTCCTGCAACAAGCAGCGGTCCGCCTGAGGCAGATCCGACATTAGAGAATAGTGTCTGTTATTAATGCGCTCGCTGTTTCGGTTCAGGACAGCAAGGTAACAAACCGGATTGTATATTTCAGGTTACGGAAAGGAGAGACCTCTGCATGAAATCCGCTTAAAAAACATTTTGTTCGAAATGGAAGATCTATCTCATTCCGTTGAGTCCGGTTATTCCGTGCGCATGAAGCCTGCCGCATGATATAAACATTGAAAAAGGAGTGGTAAACAAAGGGATGCCTTCGGTCCGGGCAAGAGCTATTACTGCCTGAGAAGGGGTTTTACCTCTGACAAAAACAATCGCTCCCACTCCGGCTACAACAGCAGTTCTTACTGCCTGAACAGTAGTGAGTCCGGTAAGAAGGACGCATCCTTCGGAGAGTCCGGCCAGAACGTCGCTCATGAGATCGCTGGCTCCGCATTTGTCGAATTTCCTGTTGAGATGTTCGTTTCCGACCAGAAGTGAAGCTTCAAGAATATCTTTAAGTTCAGTAAGTTTCATCATCTCAGGAGAATCCTGCCCAAACATTGTTTCCAGATGTACGCTAATTAAATAACGAATTGTATGTGGAAATTGCCTCAAGAATAGGCCAAAAATATAATAAAGAGGCAAATGTGTCAATAAAAGTTATTGATCATCTCCGGAAGGGTTGATGATCCAATAAAAATTTAAGCTCCCCGCAGCAAGGCGCGGGGAATGCTCTCACTGTTTCGGTTCAAAGCTGTCATTCAAAAAGAGGCACTATACAAAATTTTCCGACATCAACCAGCCCCTTGTCTGTAATTTTTAATTCAGGGATAACAGGTAAGGCAAGAAACGAGAGTGCCATATAAGGATCTGAAAGAGACGAACCGAGGGAGCGTGCTGCGGAAAGAAGATTTTTCATTTGACCGTCAATGGTTTCAACAGTCTCATTTGACATCAATCCCGCAATCGGAAGGGAAAGTGTGCTGCAAATATTACAGTCACAGGCTGCCGCAAGTCCTCCGCCCATTTTTATCACCGCATCCACTGCTGCTTTCATGTCTTCGTCATTTGTTCCAACGGCAATGATATTGTGGGAGTCGTGGGCAACACTCGATGCAATCGCACCTTTTTTAAGGTTAAATCCTTTTACAAAGCCTTTTCCGATATTACCGGATCCATGGTGCCTTTCAATTACCGCGATCTTCAAAACATCGTTTGATATATCGGATATGGCCATGCCTTTTACAACAAGCGCTTTATGTAAAGAATGTCGGGTTAGAATCTGATTGGGGATGATCTCGATTACCCGAATACGCCCCGGTATTGCAGGAATTGAAAAATTAATCTCCTCTGCTGTATTCATTGAAGAAGGGATTTGAAACAGAACAGGTTTTTTGATTTCGCTTCTCATCCTGCCGTTTTCGGCTACAAGAATTCCTCTTGAATATACCTGCTCTACCATTGGATCGGATAAATCGGGAAATATCACAAGGTCGGCCTGCCTCCCGGGAGCAACAGCGCCTTTGTGATGAAGACCGAAATATACGGCAGGATTTATTGTTGCAATCCGTATTGCAGTAACCGGGTCAAGACCATATCTTACTGCATCCCGTATCATGGAATCTATATGTCCCTTTTCAATAAGGTCGTGCGGGTGGCGGTCGTCCGTGCACCACATAATGCGGTGAAAGTTCTTTTCATTTATGAGAGGAAGAAGGTCGCGGAGGTTCCTGGCGGCGGTTCCCTCCCTGATCATAATATGCATTCCGGCTGAAAGCTTTTCTTTTGCTTCTGCGATTGAGGTGCATTCGTGGTCGCTTGAAATTCCAGCCGCCACATATGCAAAAAGATCTCTCCCGGATAATCCGGGAGCATGGCCGTCGACAGGTTTTTTATGGTTTATTGAATTTTCTATTTTGGCGAGTAGATCCGGATCTCTGAAAAGAACACCCGGAAAATTCATCATCTCGGCAAGTGCGACAACGCGTTCATTTTTCATGAAAGGAATAAGATCGTCCGCGATAAGCTTTGCGCCGGAAGTTTCCATATCTGTTGACGGAACACATGACGGAAGAGAAAAATATATGTCTAGAGGCTGGTTTTCGCTTGACCGAAGCATGTAATCAATCCCGACTTTGCCCAGAACATTTGCGATTTCATGAGGGTCTGCTATGACGGAGGTGGTGCCGCGCGGAAGAACCGTCCGGGAAAATTCAGTCACGCATGCCATGGAGCTTTCTATATGGACATGGGCGTCAATAAAACCCGGAGCCATAAAGCTGCCATTAAGGTTGATGATTTTTTTGGCGGGGTATGAGCCGAATCCTGCAATAAAGCCACTGGTTACCGCTACGTTGCCGGGGATGATTTCACCCGAAAAAACATTTACAATACGGGCATTTGTAAAAAGAATATCCGCTTCAATTTCTCCCAGAGAAGCTCTTATTTTTGTTTGAAGGCCCATACATGCTCCTTTTGTATTTGAGCCCCCAGCAGGTTTATTTTATCAAGAATACTATTTAAATCTAAAGAAAGAAGCTTCCTGTTATTTACTATCAGCTTTCCTGCAACAATAACATCTCTCACATCCGAGCCGGTTGCGGAGTATACTATGTGTGAGACAGGGTTATACATGGGGATTAAATGTGGAGAGTCGGTGTCGATTATTATGATATCGGCCTGTTTCCCTTTTTCAATGCTTCCTGTTTCAGCTTCGAGTCCGATTGCTTTTGCTCCTTTGATGGTTGCCATCTGAAGTACGGTTTTGGCATCCATGACCGTCGGGTCAAAGAGATTGGCCTTGTGAATCTTCGCCGCAACATCCATCTCCTTAAAAAGATCGGGATCATTATTGCTCGCGCAGCCATCTGTGCCGAGACCAACTGTTATTTTATTTTTCAGGAATTCCGGAACGGGCGCAATGCCGGATGCAAGCTTCATGTTGCTCTGCGGGTTGTGGGATATTTTCGAGCCGTGTCCCGATATGATACGGATATCTTCTTCATCAACCCATACGGAGTGAACAAGAAGGGTCATTTCATCAAGGATGCCCGTTCTTTCAAGATATTTTACCGGTGAAACGCCATGCTTTGACATTATCATGTCAAATTCATTCTTTGTTTCAGATGTATGAATCTGGAAAAGAAGATTGTTTGACCTGGTAATCCGCTTTGCCTTTTTAAGAGTATTTTCCGAACATGTGTAGGGTGAATGGCAGAAAACCGAAGGTCTGATCAGATATGACGCAGTCAGCCATTTTTCGGCGAACAGTGCTGCGGTTTTGATGTTATCGGCAGGGTCCGGTATGCCCGGCGCAGGAAAATCTATAACACCTTGTCCGAGCACCCCCCTTATACCCGATTCAATTATCGCTTCTGCAATCATATCTTCATGGAAATAACCGTCACAGCAGGTCGTTGTTCCGGAAAGGAGCATTTCGGCGCAGCCGAGAAGCGAGCCAAGCCTTACATTTTCAGGATTCATGTATTTTGCCTCAAGAGGAAAAATATACCGGTTGAGCCAGTCAAAGAGAGGAAGGTCGTCCGCAATTCCCCTCAGCAGAGTCATGGGAAGATGCGTGTGTGTGTTTACAAGCCCCGGCATGATTATCCCGCCTTTTGCGTCGATTATATCCTTTGCTCCGGAAGGAATATGGTTTGCAGGTCTTGATGAGACGATTTCAATTATCCCGTCTTTTATGCAAATCAATCCGTCATTTATTACGTCAAAATCCCTGTTGACGGTTACGATTATTCCGTTATGAATTATCGTGTCATATTTCATGGTTTTCTCAAGTCATTCCCGCGAAAGTCCGCAACGACGGAGTCAGCAATTTTCCTCACTCTCTCAGATGCTTTTGCGGTGTCGAAAGAGAGTATTTTTCTGTTTTCCATGATCAACCTTCCGTTTATGACCGACGTTTGAACATCGCTTCCCCTTGCGGCATATACAAGATGCGATAGAGGGTTGTACATGGGAGTCAGATGGGGCTTACGCGTATCCAGAATTATAATATCGGCTTTTTTCCCGGGCTCCAGTGATCCGGTAATACCGGAAAGACCAAGCGCCCTTGCACCGTCAATGGTTGCCATCCTTAAAACCGATTTTGCGTTCATGACTGCCGGATCATGTTTATGCACTTTGCCTAGTTTTGCGGCCATACTCATTTCATGAAAAATATCAAGGTTGTTGTTGCTTGCGCAGCCGTCCGTTCCTATCCCGACGCATACCCCCTCTTTTAATAGTTCAGGCACCGGCGCAATGCCTGATGCGAGTTTCATGTTGCTTTCAGGATTATGCGCAACCTTGACATCATGTTTTTTCAGAAGCGCGATGTCATCTTCCGTTAAATGAACGCAGTGGCATGCAAGAAGTTTGGGCGATAAGACGCCCAGACTTGCGAGAAACCCGACCGGCGTGAGCCCGTATCTCTCTTTTATCTGAGAAACCTCGCTTTGGGTTTCAGAAACATGTATGACGAGCAGCAGGTCATTTTTTTGAGCCAGCAAAGAGGCTTTTTCAAGCAGGCTGGGCGCGCACAGGTATGTTGAGTGTGGCTCAACCGCAATATTTACAAGCGGGTCATTCCTGTATTTTTCAGCAAGCATTTCCGTGTAGGCAAAACCTTTTTCGAGAGAACCGTAATTAGGGGAGGGAAAATCAAAAAGCACTTCCCCGACAACAGCGCGCATCCCGGCCTCTTTAGCGGCCTGCGCGACATGATCTTCAAAAAGATACATATCGCAGAAGCAGGTTGTGCCTGAGAGGATCATCTCAGCGCAGGCAAGAAGGGCTCCGTCATATACTTTTTCAGGGTTAAGTTTTGCCTCTGCCGGAAAAATGTGATTATTGAGCCATGCCATCAAGGGGAGATCATCTGCAAGACCCCGGAATATTGTCATGGAAGCGTGGGTGTGAGTGTTCACAAGGCCGGGCATTATTATTCCGCCCCTTGCATCGATTCTCCTTGAGGTCTTGCAGTCTGAAAACTCGCCCGCTTTTCCGACCGCGATAATATTTTCTCCTTTAACCGCCACGGCGCCGTTTTGGATCACGGAATCCATGCCGTCCATCGTGATGACTGTTCCGTTAATTATCAGAAGATCCGCAGAAAAATTATTCATCGATTTTATCTATGACCTTTCTCATGATTGCTTCGATTTTCGGGGTCGCTTTTCCTGCTGTATCAATTATCTCGTTAATTGCTGAAGGAGAAGGGTTGTCGGGATTGTGGATATTGGTTATCACTGAAAGACCGAGAATCTTCATTCCTGCATGAACGCCGGCAATTACTTCCTGAACGGTTGAAAAACCTACTGCATCGGCTCCAATTGTTTTTAAAAACCGGACTTCGGCGGGGGTTTCAAGAGAAGGTCCCATTAGTCCCGCATAGACCCCCTTTTGAAGAAGGATTCCTTCTTCTTTTCCGGCGCTGACGGCTGATTCGGCAAGTTTATAATCGTATGGAGCTGTCATATCCGGAAACCTGATACCCCAGCTGTCATCATTCGGACCTGCAAGAGGGTTATGTCCGGTCAGGTTTATATGGTCAATGATAACCATGATATCTCCAGGAGAAAATGCCGGATTAAGTCCGCCCGCGGCATTAGTTAAAATCAACATCTTTACACCGAGCGCCTGCATTACTCTTATAGGGAATGTGACTTCAAGCGGTGAATATCCTTCATAGAGGTGAAAACGTCCCTGCATGGCCATAATATTATGTTTTTGAAAACTTCCGATAAGGAGCCTTCCGGGATGGCTTTTGACTGTTGATACCGGAAAATTCGGGATATCCTTGTATTCGCACGAAAATGAAATCTTAATTGATTGCAGGCTTTCACCAAGACCAGTCCCCGTAAGAAGCCCTATTGCAGGAGAGTGACCGATTTGCTTTTTAATGAAGGAAGCCGTCTCTTGGACTCTTTCTTTTGATATCTTTAAATTTTTCATTATTATGTTCCTGTTTGATCCGAAAAACGAATTAATATGCAGCTGTTATTGATCAATGACAAGTTAAACAAATGATGAAATTAAGTATTCCAATCTTATTAATTAGTCAATGATGATGAGTTAGTAAAATATCCATATTTCACGACGAATTTTCACAAGGATATCAATTATGATATCATTGACATTTTAAGGCTGTTGTGAAATTAGAGAAAAATACGGTAACTCAATGCCATGTAAATATATATTTCCGGGAGATTTAATATGAACAAAGATTTTCAGCATCCGGATGTTACAGAAGAAATGTTAACGAAAATAGATGAGATTATTTCATCAAACAGGAATAAGTCCGGCTCTTCGATAACCGTATTGAGAGAATGCCAGAATATCGTGGGTTATCTTCCAGTTGAACTTATTGATTATATAGGCAAAGAATTGAATATTCCCTCAAGCGAACTTTTTGGTGTTGCATCCTTTTATTCTCTCTTCTCAATGGTTCCCAAAGGCAAAAACATAATAAAAATATGCCTCGGAACAGCCTGTTATGTTAAGGGAATTAAAGAGGTGCTGGAGCGGATAAGCAATCAATACAAAATAAAAGAGAAAGAAACTACTCCCGACAGATGTTTTTCGCTTGAGACTGTCCGGTGCCTGGGCGCTTGCGGACTTGCACCTGTAATGGTTGTCAATCAGGATATTTACGGCGCCATGAGTTCGGACAGGGTATTGGATGTTCTTGAAAAATATAAATGACGGCTTAGTAAAAAGTCATTCTGCTGTGTTGCGCTTCATCCCCGCCCTGTTGAATTCTCGCTACGCGAGACGGCAGGGCCGATTCAACAGGGTGAATCATTGCAGCGTACCAGCAAGTACGCTTCATTCCTAAAGATTCGTGCGCCTTGCATAATGAGCTTTTTACTTTGCCGTCAATCTTTACTAACGTCAAATATGGAAGCAGCTTTATAAATATGAAAATATCAGAGATTAAAGAGATACTGAAAGCGTCCGTTATTACCGGCGATGATCAGCTTGATAAAAAAGTTATAGCAGGAGGCAGTGCAGATCTTATGGATGATGTATTGTCTGCTACAGCAAAGAATGGCCTGCTTCTTACCGGACTTATGACGGAACATGTAATACAAACAGCACGGGTAGCCGGTGTAGCTGCAATTGTGTTTGTAAGGGGCAAGAAACCCGATGAAAAGATCGTAAGTATGGCGAAAGCCTATAATCTGCCCCTGTTGCTCACCAGATATTCCCTCTTTGTTGCAAGCGGAAGGCTGTATATGAATGGTTTAAGGGGACTCGACGGTTCATGGTAGGCGGAGCCGATTTTGCTGATTTTGAGATATTTTGGAGAATTGAATGAACAAGGTAAGAACTCAATTAATGCTGTGCGGAGGTACTGGCTGTCATTCCACAGGAAGCATCGCCGTTAAAGAGGCTATTAACAATGAATTGAAACGACATGGCCTTAATGAAGAGGTTCAGGTTATTGAAACCGGATGCAACGGGTTTTGCGCCGTAGGTCCTGTCATGCTGGTGCATCCGGAGGGGATTTTTTATCAGAAGCTTACTTTGGATGAGATCCCCAAGCTTGTTGAAGAGCATTTCCTAAAGGGCCGTCCGTATAAAAAGCTTCAGTACGTGGAGCCGGCCTCAAAAGAGACAATACCGATTATGCACGATATTCCATTTTTTGCGCACCAGATGTTCTGGGTTATGCGTAACAAGGGAATTATCGATCCAGAGATCATTGATGAATACATAGCACGGGACGGCTATTTTGGAGTTGCCAAAGCTCTTAAGGAGATGACTCCCGACCAGATAATAGAAGAGATAAAAACTTCCGGCATAAGGGGTAGAGGAGGAGCCGGTTTTCCGACAGGCCTGAAATGGCAGTTTGCCAAAGCAAGTCATGGTGATGTCAAGTATGTCCTTTGTAATGCCGATGAAGGCGACCCCGGTGCTTTCATGGACAGGAGCGTTCTTGAAGCCGATCCCCATTCCGTTCTCGAGGGAATGATTATTGCCGCAAAAGCTATCGATTCGCACCAGGGTTATATTTATGTGAGGACCGAATATCCGCTTGCCATAAAGAGGCTTGAGATAGCAATAAGGCAGGCAAGAGAATACGGGCTTCTTGGAAAAGACATACTTGGTTCAGGTTTTGATTTTGACATTGAAATTTACCAGGGCGCCGGAGCGTTTGTGTGCGGTGAAGAGACCGCCCTGATGCGCTCAATAGAGGGTAAGCGCGGTATGCCCCGGCCCCGGCCCCCGTTTCCTGCGCATAAAGGGCTGTGGGAGAAACCCAGTATATTGAACAACGTTGAAACACTGGCCAACATAGCCCAGATTATCATAAACGGAGGGAAATGGTATGCGAGTGTCGGAACCGAAACAAGCAAGGGAACAAAAGTGTTTGCCCTTTCCGGAGCGGTGAACAATATCGGGCTTGTTGAAGTTCCAATGGGGACGACTTTGAGGACCATTATATTTGACATCGGCGGAGGCATTCCGGGAAAAAAGAAATTCAAGGCGGTTCAGCTTGGAGGCCCTTCCGGAGGATGCATACCTGAGCAGTATCTTGATACTCCTGTTGATTATGAGGCAATTGCCAAGGTAGGAGCAATAATGGGCTCCGGCGGTGTTATTGTCATGGATGAAAGCACCTGCATGGTGGATATGGCCCGCTTTTTCATGGATTTCATCCAGGATGAATCCTGCGGGAAATGCACTCCATGCCGTGAAGGAACGCGTCGCATACTGGAGATTCTCAACAGAATATGTGAAGGGAAAGGCGAACCTGAGGATATTGAATCCCTCAAGAATCTTTCACATGTCATAAAAGATTCAGCTTTGTGCGGCCTTGGCCAGACCGGCCCGAATCCTATTTTGTCGACTTTAAGATATTTTATTGATGAGTACAATGCCCATATTTATGAAAAAAGATGTCCGGCAAAACGTTGTGCCGCACTTTTGAAATTTGAAATAGACCCCGAAATATGCACGAAATGCGGCCTCTGTTTCAAGAGCTGTCCTGCCGGTGCAATCGAGTGGAAAAAGAAGGAAGTCGCAAAGATAGATAAAAGCAAGTGCATAAAATGCATGACCTGTTTTGACAGGTGCAAATTCGGGGCTATTTTTTAGATAGTGCTTTACAGAAAACATTGATAAAATGGCAAAAGGTTATTTTTAGACTTTTTACAAAGATATCAACAATGATTTTTAGGTCAATAAATCCGTTGCGCGTAATACGAAACAATGACCTGAACGGTATTGTTCCCAATTACAGAGATATTTTATTTTCAAAAGGGGAGCTATTCAAAGCTCTCAAATACACACCCGGGGAGAGAAAATCATGTATGAAGCTATTTTAATGATGGGTGGCCTTGGTATGGGGATAGGTGTCTGCCTGGCCGTGGCATCCAAGGTGTTTTATGTGTATGTTGATCCGTTGGTCGAGGCCGTTGAAGGCGCGCTCCCTGGAGCAAATTGCGGCGGGTGCGGTTTGCCGGGTTGCAGTGCAAACGCCCTGGCCATTGTTGAGGGAAAAACAACTCCGGGTTCATGTGTGGCAGGTGGCCCTGATATCGGTGAAGCAATCGCAAAAATCATGGGCGTTTCATTTGAGGCCAGAGAACCTGATATATCAAAACCGGGGTGTACATATGGCGTGGAAAAAGCTGACATTAAATATATATATGACGGCTTAAGCGACTGCAGGGCAGCTGTCCTTTTGAGCGGAGGGATGAAGGTATGCAATATCGGTTGCATCGGGCTCGGAAGCTGTGAAAAAGCATGCATGTTCGGCGCGATTTCAATGGGGAAAGACGGCCTCCCTGTTGTTGATAAAAAACTCTGTACCGGATGCGGGGCCTGCGAGCGGGTATGCCCGAAGCGCATAATCACCCTTTCATCTGTTACAAGACGCATTTTGCATGAATATACGACTGAAGATTGCACAACACCATGCCAGAGAAGCTGTCCCGCCGGTATAGATATCAGGGAGTACATCAGGCAGATTGAACTTAAAGATTATCACCGGGCTGTCCAAATTATCAAAGAGAGAAATCCTTTTCCGACGGTGATAGGAAGAATATGTCCGCGCCCGTGCGAGTTAAATTGCAGACGAAAGTATGTCGATGAGCCGATAGCTATTAATTATCTGAAACGATTCGCGTCCGATTATGAGAAAGGGAGCGGCGAAAGGATACTCCCTTACAAAGCACCATCAACAGGCAAAAAACTGGCCGTGATTGGTGGTGGAGCCGAAGGCTTGTCCGCGGCTTTCTTTTCCGCCCGTCTCGGGCATGAGGCGGTTGTCTTTGAAGCATCGGAAAAACTCGGAGGATTGTTAAGGAGCGCCATCGCGTCAAACAGGCTTCCGCTTGAGGTGCTTGACTGGGATATCGAGGGAATTGTTGAAATGGGAGTTACTGCAAGGACTGGCGTGTTACTGGGCAGGGATTATACGGTAAGCTCTCTTTTATCTGAAGGATATGAGGCCGTTTTTGTCGCAACAGGCGGTTGGGACAGCAGATTGGCGAGAAGGATAAAAACTGATTCGGCAGAAGAGATTCCGGGTTTTTCTCTTCTGATCGATTTCATAAAATATGGAACGGATGTTAACTTTAAGAACAGAAGCGGGCTTTCATCCGGTGAAGATGTCGTTATAGCTGGAGGAGGCAGACTATCCATCGAGGCGGCAGGGATTTGCAGGGAACTCGGGGCTGAAAGTGTTACTATAATGTTCAGAGAATCAAAAGATGACACCCGGTTTAATGAGATTGATTTTGATGCAAAAGAGCTTGAAGGAGTTAATGTTATCTTCAGGGCCGGTATTGTCCGCATTTTTGGAGAAGATAACGAATTAAAGCAACTTGAATATGTTGATCTTGATTCGTTACAAATGAAAACTATTCCTTCCCGTAAATTGATTATGGCTTCCGCACGTTTTCCGGAACTTATTTTCAGAAAAACGAAAACAGAGGCTCCTGAAGAAACCGGGCAGACAAAAATTCACTGGGAGGGAGCTGAAACCTATAAACAGCCTGCCTGCAAGGATGAAACAGGCCTTTTTGCCGGTGGCGATGTGTTGAGCGATTTCAGCGGAGCAATAAGAGCAATCGGAGCAGGAAGAAGGGCTGCAGCTTCCATTCATAAAATGATGTATGGTGCACCGATTATACTTCCTGAAAAAGTTTTAACCTTCGAATCTATTATACAGGATGTCGCAACCGTTGAAAATGTTGAAAAGAACCTTCGCCAGATTATGCCGCTTAGCAGCGTAAAAGAGCTTTCCAAAGGAAGTGAAACAGAGAAAGGCTTTACTGAAGAAATGGCAGGCAGGGAAGCAGCAAGGTGTTTAAAGTGCGGCCTTATATGCTATGAGAAATCCGGATCTCCCCAGGAAGCCGGGATAGTGGCTAACACATAGATTCTCTGGAGAAAGATTTCCAGACCCTAAAAGAACATTTTTGAGAGCTTTGTATAACATCTGAATAAATGGTCTGGCAGGGGTATTGGGCTTTGGCATTCTGCAAGAATGCAATTCAAACTCCGTCAACGGCAGCAAATACGCTCCCATGGAATCCGGGCAGCCCTGGGTGGATATACGCCCGCGAAGCCGTGATTTTGTCTCTGCCTGTGCCTCTTTGTTGACAATCAGGGGGCGTTGATATGTTTCCTTAAATATTTCTTGCGGAATGCCAAAGCCCAATACCCCTGCCAGACTTGAATGGGAGAAATTCAAAGCTCTCTATTTATGGCATTTACTATAATAAAAAACCTTAGGATGATATATTGGCAAAAGAAGAAGGTATTGTATTAAGAACTGGTTTGGGCACAGCATGGGTTAAGACTACTAAATCTGATGCATGCGATTCGTGCAACGCGAAAGACGCCTGTAATATGCTCAGCGGCGGCAAAGATTCGGAGATCGAAGCGATTAATAAAATCGGGGCAAAAGCGGATGACAGAGTTGTGATTGGTTTTGAATCCTCATCGTTGCTTAAAGCCTCTTTCCTTCTTTATATATTACCGGTCGTATTCATGATTACGGGCGCATTAATGGGGCAAAAGTTTTCATTAAAGTATGGTTTAAGCGAGACATTGTTTTCAGCGGGCGCTGCTTTCCTCTCTTTTGCCGTTGCTTTTCTTATCGTGAGGCTATTAGGAAATAAGATGGCCCAAAAGGATGCCTACAAAGCTAAAATAATAAAAATTATAAGACAAAAAAGCTGATTTTTTTTGAAGATTTCCCGCAGCAAAACAACCGGGATTGAGCCCGTTTTTACAGTTGAAAGTGATTGTATGGCTTTATTCGGGATATGCAAATATCTCTCCTTTGTAGTTTTCAACCATAATCTTACCGTCTGATACAGACTTAATATATTCCGGCAACAGCGGTACTTTTCCCCCTCCTCCGGGAAGGTCGATCATGTATTGAGGCACACACAGACCGGAGGCGTACCCGTGAAGAGATCTCATGATGCCGAGCCCTTCTTTGATTGTGGGCCTGAAATGTGAAGTTCCTCTTACAATATCCGGGTGATGAATATAGTATGGTCTGACTCTTATGGTGAGAAGCTTTTTCATGAGAGTCCGCATTACAGTCTGGTTATCATTGACGCCCTTTAGAAGCACGGTCTGGCATCCGAGCGGAATGCCGGCAGCGGCCAGAGCGGTGCAGGCCAGAGCCGATTCGGTTGTTATTTCATCCGGATGATTAAAATGAGTGTTGACGAATATGGGATGATATTGTCTTAATATATCCGCAAGATTTTTTGTAATGCGCTGGGGCAGGGTGCATGGTACTCTCGTGTGAAGGCGCAATATTTCAATGTGTCTTATTGAGCGAAGATCTTTCAGTATGCGGTTGATGGCATCATCTTCCAGAAGGAGCGGATCACCGCCTGATATGACCACTTCATGAATTGCTTTATTTCTCCTGATATAGTCAATACCCGAATTTATTGTGGAATCCGTAACCGTAAAAGGACGGCCCACTTTCCGTTTCCGCATGCAGAAACGGCAGTACATGGCGCATTGATTTGAAACCATGAAAAGCACCCTGTCCGGATAGCGGTGTGTCAGGTTGGGCACGGGAGATTGCATCTCCTCGCATAGAGGATCATCGTAACCGGATATATCTTCAATTTCCCTTGAATCCGGAACAGCCTGCTTGCGTATATGCTCTCCGTTATCGGTTATCAGAGAGAGATAGTAAGGATTGATGCGCATCGGGTAGCAATCAGTAACCCTTCTTATTCCACTTATATCGACAGGAAGATATTTTGCGAGATCCTCCGCGGTGTTTATGCTGTTTGACAGGAGGTCATGCCAGTCTGAATATTTATTATAGCTGTTTTCTTTCAAATCGGGTAATTTCCATCTGCGAACAATATTTTCTTGACGTATATGCGTCATTTAATATTTAGTTTATTACAACTTTTTTGACAAGGATGAAACAGCTGATAAATGAAAACAAGATGCAAGTGGGCCGGTTCCGACCTTTTATATATTGATTATCATGACAGGGAGTGGGGTGTAGCGACGCATGATGACAGGAAGCTTTTTGAATTTCTGATTCTTGAAGGCGCGCAGGCGGGCCTGAGCTGGATTACGATATTAAAAAAGCGCGAAAATTACAGAACAGCTTTTGATGACTTTGATCCTGAAAAAATCTCCTGCTACGATTCCGGTAAAATCGGATCACTTCTTGCAAATGAAGGAATAATACGAAACAGACTGAAAATAGAGTCGGCGATACTTAATGCAAAATTGTTTCTGGCAGTTAAAAGAGAATTCGGGAGTTTTGATACATATGTATGGCAATTTACGGGTGGAAAGCAGATCAGGAATTCATGGACGGAACAATCCCGGATTCCATCCGAGACAAAAGAATCGATTGCCATGAGCAGGGATATGAAAAAAAGGGGCTTTAAGTTTGCCGGACCGACCATATGCTATGCCTTCATGCAGGCTGTTGGAATGGTAAACGACCATACCGTGGATTGTTTTCGATATAACGAGGTTTTAAAAAGCGGGAGATAGGGCATGAGAGATAAAAAGCTGCCGTATGATTACACGGAGAAATTGAAGAAGAAAATAAAAAAATGGGGCGCCGATCTCGCGGGGATTGCCGATCTTGAGCCTTTAAGAGAGCTTGAGGTTAATCCGCCCGACCTTCTTGACGGTTTTACAAGGGCAGTTTCCATTGCAATAAGACTTCCGGTCGCTGTTTTTGAACAGATTAAAGACAGACCGACGCCTCTTTATGCTTCCGTATACCAGACGGCAAACCGGATGCTCGATGAGATGGCTTTTAAAACCTCAGTTTTGCTTCAGAATGACGGTTATTTGAGCCTCCCTGTTCCGGCCTCGCAGGTTCTGGACAGAAAGAACTGGATGGGCGCAATAAGCCACAAGGCGGTCGCGAGAATTGCGGGTATCGGATGGCAGGGGAAAAACCTTCTTCTTATAACGGCAAAATACGGATCAAGAGTGCGCCTCGCTACAGTACTGACGAATGCTCCGTTAAAGGCTGACGGCCCGGTTAAGAACCGGTGCGGAGAATGCACCATGTGCCGTGATGCCTGTCCAGTTGGAGCTATCAAGGGCATCGGAACCGAAACATATTACCGTGACAGAGAAGAGGCGCTTCATCTTTCACGCTGCGCCGGTAAACTTGCCGGGGAGTTTGCGGCCATTCCCGATGTCGGGGTTCCGGTGTGCGGTATTTGTATAAAGGTTTGCCCTTTCGGACGAAGATCAGGGGGCAGGGGTCAGTAGTCAGTGATCAGTGGAAGGCATGAGGCACGAGGTGAGATGCGAAAGGCGAAAGCCGCGAGGCGTAAGTCGTGAGTGAAAGAATGATTCGATGTTCGATTTACGACTCACGATTGTTCACTTGAACCCCTGAATCCTCGAATCCTTGAACCCTTTTAATACTATTCACTATTACGATATTCGATGTCCGATATTCGATGTGGGGTGCTGTTTTATGGGGAAATGAAATAAATGATCTGGTTTGAGCAGATTCATCCTGTAGTTCAGGCTTTGATTGCCACTTTATTTACGTGGTTTATCACTGCTCTAGGTGCGGCCTGTGTCTTCGGGTTTAAAAACATGGGCAGAAAGACGCTTGACGGGATGCTTGGATTTGCTGCCGGTGTCATGATAGCCGCTAGCTACTGGTCCCTGCTTGCGCCTGCCATCGAAATGTCCAGGGAGCAGAACTTTCCCGCATGGTTTCCGGCTGTAACAGGATTTCTTGCGGGAGGCTTCTTCCTGTGGGGCGCCGACAAAATACTTCCACATCTTCATATCGGCTTTAAAACCGAAGAGGCGGAAGGAATAAAAACAAGCTGGGATCGGAGCGTTCTTCTTGTTCTTGCAATAACGCTTCACAATATACCGGAGGGGCTTGCCGTAGGAGTAGCATTCGGGGCCGCGGCAGCCGGGTACCCATCGGCTTCGCTTGCCGG
>Ga0268280_1000670_pt1 | contig 26935 bp, 23 predicted proteins | sample saktaG_9_FD_190139 | JGI IMG/M metagenome (GOLD analysis project Ga0268280, IMG submission 190139) | Saline water microbial communities from Sakinaw Lake, British Columbia, Canada - sak_2011_5_24_40m | ecosystem: Environmental > Aquatic > Non-marine Saline and Alkaline > Saline ...
ATCAGAAGATAACCGAAGTATCTTCCGTTATTCTTCTCTATATATCCGAAGGAATATACCGTGACCACTAATGCGAAGAATGCGATGCCAAGCCCCGCCAGAGCAGATAGGTCGTCCACGACAAATGCGGGAACCGGCACGGGCGGCCAATATAAAGGTTTTAACAATAACATTCTCACTGAGGCCGCCAACGCCGCGAGCGTGACTAGAAGCGCCAGGAGTCTCGTCAGGATCTTGACCCGGTCCGGCATCGCAAGACAAAATATGCCTGCGACTATAGGTACCGTCACCACGTATAACAGGAAATCTGCCGCTATATTCATATCGCTTTGTACTTATCCTTTATGAGCCTGGTCTTTTCCTGGGACAACCGAATCAATTCATTTACATCCATCACTTTTTTGTCGCCGGAATTGACTATCAGCATCCTCTCGGTGCAGCAATAACAGGGGTCTATAGCAGCCAGGATGATTGTAGCGTCCGAGATCGTCTCTCCTATTACGGTCTCCCTGAATGTCGGGAAGTTCATGTACGTCGGGGCGCGCACCTTGTGCCGTACGGCAGAGTTGGTACCGTCGGACTTTATATAGTGGAAACACTCGCCCCTGGGGGCTTCGATCTGTCCTATCCCCTCGCCCGGAGGAATATCTTTGGGATTTGAATCTATCGGCCCTTCCGGCATCTTATCGAGACATTGTCTGACTATGCTGACCGATTCGAACATCTCCAGTATCCTGACCACGGCCTTCGCGAATACGTCACCCTCTTTTTGGGTGATCACGTTCCACTTTACCCTGTCATAAACTCCGTAGGGATGATCGCGCCTGACGTCTATATCATAATCCGACGCTCTGGCAACCGGGCCTATAGCGGCATAATCTATGGCGTCCTCTTTTGTCAGGATGCCCACGCCTTTAAGCCTCTCGTGCAGTACCGGATCGTCGAGGACCGCGCCTTTCAGCATGGTAAGATGTTTTGTGAATTCATCAAGCCGCTTCAATATATAGGATACGTGCTCTTTCTCTATATCGCGCCGCACGCCGCCTACCTTATGCATCGCGTAGTTCTGGCGGTTTCCCGTAACGGTCTCCATTATATCGCATATCGGTTCGCGGTACTTCCACGCCCACATAAATACGGTGTTATATCCTATAAAATGTCCGGCAAGGCCCAGCCAAAGCATATGCGAATGGAGCCTCTCGAGCTCCTGACATATGGTACGTATGTACAGAGCTCTTTCTGGAACTTCTATATCGCTTATGTCCTCAAGCGCCTGACAACAAGCTATGGGATGGCTCGAAGAGCAGATGCCGCATATGCGCTCCACAAGAAAGATCGACTGGTCATAGCTTTTGCTCTCGGAGAGCTTCTCTATGCCGCGGTGGTTATAGCCTATCCTCACATCGACATCCACGACCTTCTCTCCGTCGACCACAAGCTTGTAGAACTCCGGCTCTTCCTGCAACGGATGGTAAGGGCCTATGGGTATATGCGCATGATGGCTCATTCTTTCCTCGAATCTCTTTTGGGAGGCTGGAAATCTTTCCTCAAAGGGTATACGCCTTTCGGCCAGTCGTCCGGCAGAAGGAGCGGACGAAGATCGGAGTTGCCGTTGAATTCTATTCCGAAAAGTTCGTGCAGCTCCCTTTCTATCCACCACGCAGATCTCGTAATATCGGTTATAGTGTCGATATGCGGGTCCTGTTTGTCCTTCAGGATCGCCCGCAGCGATATGGTGATGCCGGATGGATCGTGCGAAAAATGGTAGAGTATCTCAAGCGAATCAAAATCATCTACTCCGGATGCTGTATCGAACCTGCAAGAGAGGTCCTTGAACATATACCTCACAAAATCCTTTATATCTTTCGGATATATGTCTATGTAAGCTCTCTTTTCGGACTTCTTATTTATATGCAGGATGTTATTGCCGAACCTGTTGCTTATATTCTTCAGTAATTCATCCATCTTCATCTTATTTTTTTCCTTTGGAATTCAATTTACCTATCAGCTTCAATAGCCCCGCCATTATCGCTTCCGGCCTTGGCGGACATCCCGGTATATACATATCCACCGGTATTATCTCATCAAGCGGCTTGCCGGTGTTGTAGCTGTCCTTGAACAGCCCCCGCGAAGCACCGCAGGCGCCGAACGCCACTACAAATCCGGGCTTCGGCATCTGTTCGTATAATTTTTTTATCAACGGGACCGTCATCTTGTTAGCCGAGCCGGTGCAGAGCAGTACATCGGCGTGCTTTATGCTGCCGACGAGCACCATACCGAACCTTTCGATATCGTAACGCGGCGTGAGACAGTCTATGATCTCGATATCACAATTATTACAGCTCCCGCTCGAGAGATGGAAGACGTATAAAGATTTAGTCAGTATCTTTTCTTTTAGTCCCATTTAATATCCCAGACACGCTAAAACTACCGCCGCTATGGCCATTATAGTCGGTATGCGCCAGAAGAATCGCACCGCCTGGTCTATCCTGACCCTCGGATTAGTGTTCTTTATCACTATCATAAGGAGGAGTATCAGCACATATTCCAATACGCTCCTCAATATCCCCTCTGCCGTAAATATTATGCCGCCAAAATATAGCGTTATTAAGAGCACCGGCAGCGCGAAAGTAAGTATGGCCTTGGATATCTTCAGCATGGCCAGCGCCGGCCCTGAATATTCTATATACATACCCGACACGATCTCAGTTTCGGCCTCGGGCATATCGAAAGGCACGAATCCCAGCTTCGCCTGTATGCATAACAACATCACTATGAACGACAGAACTCCCGACATGCTTAAGAATACGGGCCCGTGAGCGGCCTGATGTAAGAGTATGCCTCCGAGCTGTATGGAATAGCTACACTTCGCTATCGGTACGACCAGCGCCATAAGGAACGGAAGCTCGTAAGAGAGCATGAGCTTCATCTCTCTTGACCCGCCCAAAGAAGCGAGAGGATTACCGGACGCAAAACCTCCCAGCATTACAGCGATAGGAGGTATCATCATCAGATAGACCACCACTATAAGGTCCCCTACGAAAGTGGTGTTTGGGGCCTGGTTTATGACCATGATTATGGTCGAGGCAAGCGTAGATCCGGCTATCGCGAATAAAGGCATGGCAAAGAATATTATTCTTGAGGCGCCATTCGGTATGAGCGTCTCCTTCAGAAATAGCTTTGCTATATCAATAAAATTCTGGTACCAGTGGGGGCCGACCCTCCACTGCAGACGCGCTGTGATCTTTCTGTCGAACCATCCGGCCAGTAGCCCCGCGGTAGCGGAAAAAAGAAATCCCGGATAAGCTATAAATTTAAATATATTCTCGATCATAGTCTAATTTTTTTTAGGCGGCGTCTCTTCCACCCTCTCCCATTTAAATGTTGTCCTTACCATAAGATGGTCCGACGCCTTAAAGATCCCCGCTTCGGCCTTCTCCTCAAATTCACCATATTGAATACCTCCGGGGGTGCAGGATTGCAGGCATATCGGCACCTCGCCGTCTCTCAATCTTCCTATACAATAGTCGCATCTCGATATCACGAATGGTATCGTCTCGGGGTAGATCACCCCGAATGGACACGCTCTCGAACAGTTCTTACAGGATGTGCAGCGCATCATATACCGCTTCAGCATATTCTCAGGCTGCAGCTCGAGCGCTTTCCACGGACATGAAACTATGCACGGCGCGTCATCGCAGCGCCTGCACACAACGGCGAAGTGGGCAAATTCTCTCAGCGTCGTTATGCCGCTATTGGCTGGATGCTGGATATAGCTGCAGAGCATCCCGCACTCTTCGCACTTTGAGCAGATGTCCAGATCTATTAATAGTCGTTTCATTTAATCCCAGATATTCGGTAGTTCTTTCAGTTTATCGTACGTGAAGACCGGTCCGTCCTTACACGCGTAATAAGGCCCCACCCTGCAATGGCCGCACTTTCCTATGCCGCAGGACATGTTCTTCTCCATCGACAGATATATCTGGCTGTCTTTGAACCCCATATCGAGAAGCTTGAAGGTGACGAACTTCATCATTATAGGCGGGCCGCAGACTATTCCGACCGCGTTATTAATATCGACCCCGGAATCCTTCAGCACGGTGGTTACGAGGCCCACATTGCCCTTCCACGATCCATCGCCGATATCGACCGTTATCCCGATGTCCACATTGGCCGCTCTTCTCTTCCATGTCTCGATCTCGTTTAAATAGACTATATCTTTGGATGTCCTGGCGCCATATTTAAGGATTATCTTTTTGTAATCGCTGACATTATTAAATAACGCATAAAGAAGAGCTCTCAAAGGTGCTAAACCCACGCCGCCGCCGACGATAAATACTTCCTTATTCTTCCATTCATTGATGGGATAGGCCGTTCCGTACGGGCCCCGCAGGCCGACGGCCTTGCCTTTCTCCATCTCATGCAGTAATTTGGTGACGCGACCCACGTTCATTATCGTGAAATCCAGTTTATCCGAAATATTATGATTGGATGAAGGTGTGAACGGCGCCTCGCCTATGCCAGGCACAGATACGTCCATGAACTGGCCGGCCTTAAACGGGATCGGTTCGCGCGGCTTGAACGTAAAAGTCTTTATATTGGACGTCTCTGTCACAACATTGAGGATATCGGCTTCTATGAATGAGTAGGGGCTTTTACAATTAATCATGAGGCGGTTTATTCCACTTTCCTGTGACGACACCTTTTAATACTTCTCTTATATCTATATTCCCCGGACACGCTTCTATGCAACGACCGCAGCCGGTACACGCGAAATAGTCCAGGACTTCCGGAAAGAACGCGAACTTCTTATCGAAGCGGTTACGCATCCTTTCATACAGATGTTTTCTCGGATTATGATTTCCGGCGACTTTGGCGAATGTTTTGTAGAGGCACGCGTCCCAGACTTTGCCGCGGCCTATGTTCCGCCCGGCCTTCTCGTCGTACAGCAAAAAGCAGTGGCAGGTCGGACAAGCGAGATTGCATGCGCCGCACTCAACGCATGTGGACGCGGCGTCCTGCCAGAGAGGCAGGTTATCATAGTTCTTCTTGATGTTACCGCTTATGGCCGCCGTATCCGGAGTCCCTCTTTTTTTGATAAAATCTTTTACCTGGAGGGTTACCCTGTCACGCACACTATCGCGTCCCGACAGGTCTCTAGCTTTGCACTCTTTGAAGAAGGTCTTGTAGTTATTTACGACAGCCCTGCCTTTATCGCTTCCCACCTCTACGACAAAGAAGCCATCCTGCATAGAGAGGTTCAGATCAAAATCTTTTGTCGGATACGGCCTTCCCGCCATAGCCACACAGAAGCAGGTCTCTTTCGCGTACGTGCAGTCACAGGATATTATCAGAGTATTATTGCGATGAAAAGCGTAGAAAGGGTCTTCGCAGTCACCTTTTAAGAAGACGTAGTCCTGCAGGACCAGGCTCGACAGGTCGCAGGCCTTGACGCCCGCCACAATGACCGGCCGGGCATCGCTCTTCTGGCTGTCCATGACCTTCTCTCGAGCGGGGTTCAGGAATGATTTGAAGGGTTGGCTCTGTCTGATGCCGCCCAATTCTATTGCGGGCTCCTTGGCAGGATCGAATGCTTGAAAATGGAACTTATCGTTGTAGAGATAAGGCACGAAGACCCTGCTCGTTTGCGCCAAGCGCGCTAAAAGATCAAACAGGTCGCTCTTTACTATTGAGTAATGGGTAGCCGGCATATACTATTATTATATTAAGAAGTGCCCTATTTTAATGTATTTCCCGCCCGAAGTCAACACGGTATTTTAAAGCTTCACTACCATGGCGCGGGGCGGGCAGGCCTTTACGCAGAGTTCACAGGCTATGCACTTATCGGAATCGAATACCACCTTCATGGTGGCCTTATCCATTATTAGCGCTTCCGTAGGGCATATGGTAATACAAGCTCCGCAATGCGTGCAACGGTCGTCATCCCTGGTGACATCTTTACTCAACGGCTGAATACTGACGCCCAGCTCCGTAAGATATTTTACGCCGTTGGCATAATGCTCCTTTGTGCCGGTGAGCTCCAAAACCATGACCCCTTCTTCCTGCGGCGTAATCTTTGCCTGTAAAATGTTGAATACGAGGTCGAACTCCTTCACCAGCTTATAGACTATGGGCTTATCCAAAAGTTTATGCGGAAATGTTAAGACTATCCTCTTTGATACCATGACTTCCTCCTTAAGTTTTATACTAATTTTATCTCGCCCCAGCTGCCTAATTTATCTCCTATGATGATCAATGCGCCTCTTACGCCGTCCATCGACCTGGCGAATTCGATCCCTTTTTCGATGCAATCTTTGTTCTTTACGATATTACCCACGGCCGTTGCAACAGCGTCAGCAAGCGCCGTGTCGGCGGATATTATCAGCGCCGCGTCAGCCTTCCCGAAACTTAAAGAATGGCTCACTGTGCCGCTGGAGGTGCATACGCCCAGGCCGCCTTGCGAAGGAGGTATCTCAAGGGCCAGCTTGCCGCTAAACGGCGACTTCTCGCCGGCATAAATGCCGAGAACCCTCTTGATCTTCGTCTTTAGAAATATATCCCCGCCATTCTCCACTATGACTTCGTCGGTATAATTCAACAGGTCTCTTCCCACAAATTCTGACATCGCCCCCGCTACCGCGGCCATGGGCCCTACGGACGCACGTCTACCTGCATCCGCCATCGCCTTTACTATCCGCGGGGCGTCGGTCTCCACCTCTATCGGCTCGAGCGACGTAAGAAAATCTTTGTTATTTTTTATGTAGGACCGTATATCTTCCCTGTAATTCAAGACCGATTGTCGCGCCTTATTCTCCAGATCACTCGCGGCACAGATCAACAGATCCGTCTCGAGCTCTTTCACCTCAAAAGTAACGAGCCCTTCGCTCTTCACCCATTGCCTATACGATCTTTCCTTATACATATTACGCCAACTCTCGCTTTCTAACAATAATTTTCTTTTCAGTCCTTCAGGCGGACCTTGCGGGGCGTTGCCTCCGCGGACATAAATTTGGATTAGGCATCCAAATTTATTCGGAAAAATTTTTACAACAATTTAACTTCTTTCAGGAATTTAAATTTTTTGCTATATCGCCATAAGGTGTAAAAATTATTTGACGCCGCTTCGGCAACTACCCCCGCAAGGTCCGCCTGCCCTACTCTAGTAAAATTTTTCGCTCTCCTGTAGGGTGGAACTTTTGTGGGTGCTTGCTGGAGCGACTGTTACAAAATTTGACACCTTATAGCAATTTAGAAAAGAATTTTAGATTCCTGAAAGAAGCTAAAATTCTGTCAAATTTTGTACAGAGCAAATTGGTATGCTTAATCCAATTTGCGGCAAGCGGAAGCAACACCCCAAAAGTTCCGCCTGTCTCGTGAAGCGAAAAATATTAACATATCCTCGGTAATTGTTCACCTGATAACATACCCACGATCCTTCTGCCTCCGGAAAGAGTTTCCAGATAGACTTTGCCGGGGAATTCTTTAACCACTCTACCGATAACGCACGCCGATCTACCCAATGGATCCGGTCTCATCACTCTTAATACTTTATCCGCATGGTCTTTTTGGACGACTATGAGCACCCTGCCTTCGCACGCGAGGTATAGTGGGTCGAAGCCGAGAAGTTCGCAGCCTGCTTTGACGCCTCCGGTAACCGGCAGACTCTCTTCATCTATCGCTATTCCAAATTTCCCTCCGATTACCATCTCGTTGAGTGTGGTAGCAACGCCCCCCCTGGTCGGGTCTCTCATGAATTTAACTTTATCCGAGGCCTTCAATACCCTGGCGATCAAACCGTTAAGCGGCGCGGAGTCGCTCTTCACTTTAGACGAAAAGGATATGCCTTCCCTCTTCGAAAGAACGCTTATGGCATGATCACCTATCGGGCCGCTCACTATAACGCTATCGCCTGCCCTTATCTTATCTATCGAAAGACCCGGATAATATATCTCGCCGATGCCGCTCGTATTTATGAATATCTTATCGCACGAGCCTCTCTCGACTACCTTGGTGTCACCGGTGACGACCCTTACACCGGATCTCTTCGCAGCCAAAGAGATGGACCTTACTATTCTCTCCAATAGGTCCCTATCGAGCCCTTCTTCAATTATCAGGCCCAGAGATATAAATAATGGTTTCGCTCCGCATACCGCCAGATCGTTCACGGTACCATAAACAGCGAGACTTCCTATATCCCCTCCCGGAAAAAAGATGGGGTTCACCACATATGAATCGGTCGTGAACGCAAGCTTCTTCTTCCCGATCTTGACGACAGCCGAATCCTTCTTCTCTCTTAAAATAGGATTACCCAATTCTCTCATAAATAGAGAATCTATCAGCTTATGCATCAAAGTCCCGCCGCTACCGTGAGTGAGTAGTATCTTTTCCATATTTATAGTACGCCGCGCATGTCCCCTCGCTAGAGACCATGCATGCTCCTACCGGATCTTCCGGAGTGCATGCGCGAGCGAATGAGGGGCAATCGTAAGGCGTCTTTAACCCTTTCAAAATATATCCGCAAAAACATCTTATATTATCCTTGGGCTCTTCGATCTTTGGTTTAAATTTCACTTCGGCATCAAATTCTTTGTAAGACCTTCTTATCTTAAGACCGCTATTTCTTACAGAACCTATTCCGCGCCATGTGGACGGACATTTTTCAAAAACTTTGCTTATGCTTCTTCTTGCCAATGGATTGCCGCTCTTCTCTATTATTCTATCATACTGGATCTCAACTTTCGGCTTTCTCTGCCTGATTATCATAAGGATCGATTGCAGGATATCTATAGGCTCAAAACCTGAGATCACACAGCGCTTCTTATACTTTACGCTCAGGAACTCGTATGGATGCAAACCTATTATAGCGCTGACGTGCCCGGGGAGCAAGAATGCGTCGACTTTTATAAGTTTATCATGCACAAGTACCTCCATTACTTCCGGCATCGTCTTGTGGCCGCAGAGTACGAAGTAATTACTTAATCTCTCTTTTTTGGCGATCAGGATAGACTGCGCTACCGTAGGAGCCGTCGTTTCAAAGCCTATCCCTAAAAATACTATTCTCTTAGTTGTATATTTTCTAGCAAGGTCTAGCGCGTCAAGGCTCGAATATACGATCCTTATGTCACGGCCTTTGGCCTTCTCCTTCTCGAGGCTTGAGCGTGAGCCCGGGACTTTTAGCATGTCACCGAACGTCGCGACGATCACGCCCTTCGCATTAGCGATGGCTATCGCCTTATCAATGAACTCATTGGGCGTCACGCAGACCGGGCATCCAGGTCCGGATATAAGCTTTATACCCTTCGGCAGTATGTCGCGAAGCCCGAAGCGGAATATGCTCATCGTATGCGTACCGCACACTTCCATGATATTGTAGACGAGGTCCGGATCGGCGGCACCACGGATCTCTTGCGCCACCTTATCTATCAACCGCCTGTTCCTGAATTCGTCCACATATCTCATATGCTTCTCAATATCTTTAGTGTCTTCTTTGCTTCGCTCTCTTTGACCTTCTCTATGGCAAATCCCGCGTGCAGGAGCACATACTCGCCGATCTTCGGGCTTTTTATAAGCGAGAAGTTCGCTTTCCGCTTCAGGCCGGATGACTCGACGAAACCCTCATCGCCATTGATCTCAACTATCTTCATCGGTACTGCTAAACACATAATGATCTCTCATTCGCTATGACTATCTGGCCTATTGGTATACCGGAATCGTTCGTTTGAACATTGCAATGCGTATAAGCTTTAAAATTACTTTTATTCAATAGCTCTACCACCCTATCAGTCAAATATCTATTCTGGAAGACACCTCCGGACAATACGACTCTCTTCATCTTCGTTTCTTTAGCCGTTGCCAGTATCATCTCGGCAATAGAATTATGGAATTTCGCGGACATTACGCCGGCTGCTTCCCTGCCTTCTATATCGCGCACAACTCCTTTAACGATCTTTCTAATGCCGCCCGGGCCATAGCTATCGTCGATATTTTTTTCGGCAATACTCTCCAGCTCTATCGGCAACTCCGCTTCATATCCTGCCCTTCTCTTATTCAGTACCATGCTGCCTACCGCATCGAATAGCCTGCCCATACTTGAAGTAAGCGGTGAATTTATCTTTTTATCTATCATACTCTTTAATACAGTCCACCTTCTTTTATCATAACCTTTTACGCTGCCGAATGCCGAATATAAATAACTCGCCGCCATCCGCCACGGCTCTTTTATGCAGACCTCGCCGCCGGGCATCGGGATATACTCAAGATGCGCGACTCTTTTCATACTTTTTAGATCACCGACAAAGAACTCTCCGCCCCAGATGTTACCATCAGTGCCGTAGCCTGTCCCATCAAATGCTACGCCCAGAAGAGGGCCTTTTATATTATTATCCACTATAGCGCTGGCAATATGCGCCTCGTGATGCTGCACTCTGAAAGGGACAGCGCCTATTTTTCTGGTCGCTGTTATCCCGGAAAAATAGGCGCTGTCCCTATTTTCGGCGAATTGAGTAGAGAAATAGCCCGGATGCAGATCGCACGCGACTATCTCGGGCCTGATATTAAGCTTTCTTTCTGCGGCTTTTACCGCCTTTTCGTATCTGGTGAGATTATCGAGATCCGAGAGGTCGCCGAAGCCGTCGAATAGATAGGCGTCCCTACCTTTAGCAAGCGCGAAAGCCCCCTTCATATCCGCGCCGCATGCGAGGATGGGTTTTTTTACCTTAAACGGCAGTTTGATTATCTTCATGGGTAGGCCAATATTATAGCAGATTTAAGCACTAAGTGCCAGGTACCCACCCAAAAAGCGCCTGACCCCTTTTTAGAAGAGGAATACTGCTGAAGCGACGACGGTGGCGAAGTTGCCTTCCGGCCCGATTATCGCGGTCTGCGTGATGTTGGAGGTGCGGACTATCTTGTCTTTGAGCTGGTATATCTCTTTATTCTCATCCCATGACTTGTCTTCGTCAAATTCCAACCCGAGCGTTGACGCTAACATTTCCACGGCGAGGTCTTCCGCGATATCGCCGGCGACCTTTTCATTCTGTCCGAAAGAGTGGTGTTCGCTTAAGTATCCGTGCGCGTTCGGATCGGCCGGCACTGCGCAGCCTACACTGGCGGCTATAAGGCGGTGCGGCTCGCTTGCGGAGCATCTTGAGACGACGGCATACGTTATCATGCCGGGGACGAGCTCCTTCAGGCCTTCGTTCTTTGATACGACCTTGCATTCGGGCGGAAGTATGCTCGATACGTGGACTAAGTTGCACTTTTCTATTCCCGCGTCGCGCAGCGCCAACTCGAAGCTCCTGAGCTCCGCCTTGTGTACGCCTACGCCTTTAGTCAGGAACATCTTCTTGGGTACCAGCAGATTCTTTCTGGGGCCTAGCAGCATTTTTGAGCTCCTATTTCTTCATCGGGAATACATATCCCAAAAGCCTGTAGACGAGCTTAGCCGCCAGGAAATCCGACGACACCTGCCCTTTTATGGGGCAGAGCTCCACGACATCAAACCCTACGATTTTTTTATCCTTGGACACCTCGCGTAAAAGATCTAGCGTCTCGTACCACCCTATCCCGCCCGGCTCGGGCGTTCCCACGGCAGGCATGAGCGACGGATCGAATACGTCGAGGTCTATGCTCACATAGACGTGCTCGGTTAAGCCGCGCGAAATCACATCTTTCCATAGAGGCATATCTAGTATATCATAGACATTCACCGTCTTGACCCTGCCATTGACTACAGTGGTAAGAAAGTCCTTCTCTTCCTTCGATAAACTGCGCGTCCCGGTCTGGACTATAGGGCAGATCTCGCTGATCCTGCGCGCGACGCAGCCGTGGTTGAACTTAGAACCGAAATATTCGTCCCTCATATCATAATGCGCGTCCAGGTGCAGGACCGATAGGTTAGGGTAAGTCTCTTTAAAGGCTCTTACGGCCCCTATGCTCACCGAGTGCTCGCCGCCCAAGATAACGGGAAATTTGTTCGCTTTCAACAATTCTACAGTGGAGCCGTAAACCTTCTCCACCATCGCCTCCGGCGCCATATCCTGTACCGGCAAAGGCTCCATGGTGTGGATGCCTATCTTATACGTCTCCTGATTCAGCTCTTCATCGAAGAGCTCCATCTTCTTCGAGGCATCTATTATAGCCTGAGGCCCGTTAACGGTCCCCTTGATGTAGGTGGCGGTCTTATCGTAAGGCACCTGCATCACCACAACTTTGGACTTCTTTAAACTGGAATACTCTTCTTCCAGCGCTATATAATTTTTAGAAGTATTTTTGTCATCCATATAAGCTTACAATCAGCCTTTAAGTATATCCGATACCCTATTCACCATCTCTACTATTTTTTTCGCCCTATTCTCGTCGAGAGTCCCGAGCCCGCAGCTTGGGGTCACGAGAGATGATACCGAAGATAGATCGACTCCTTTATTTTTCAACACATCAAGAGCCGCTTTGAGTTTAGCCGCGATATCCTCGGCTCTTACCGAATCCGCGGCTTCAGAACTTGGGACTATTCCCCACGCTATCGCGGAACCTCTCTCGATGTAATCCTTTATCTCCCGATGATAAAGGAAGAACTCTTTTATAAAATTATAAGCGTCGAAGTTCAATATGTCAACGCCTCTCTTGAGAAGCAACGGCCAATCCGTATTCCCGCAGCAGTGGATGCCCGACAATGCGCCCTCCTCTTTTATCGCTAGGAATATCTCATCGAGAGATCTTATCACATCGTCCGCCCGAATATTGACATAACTTGAACCTATCGATACCAGATACGGCTCATCTACAAATATGATGACATCCCTGGATAGCTTCTTCAGCTCGCGTATCTGCCACCTGGCCTTCATGGCAAGAACTTTCGTGACGATATCGAAGATGTCCTTATCGTATATCAGGGACTTCTTATTCTCGTCCGTCACGGATAGCGCAAAGCTCACCGGCCCGGTGATATGCCCTTTCGCGAACTTTGCCGCCGGCGCCTCTTTTTTAAAGAGGCTCATGAATTCATAAAGGCCTTCAGCGTAAGGGCTGGATATCTTAAAATATTCCACATCCCCATCGAGATACTTCTGATAAGCCTTCTCCATGCCTGAAGCCGCGGCCAGGGAATCTACATATATGGACCGCTTATTCTCGTCTATAATAACCCCGGGGAGTCCCTCCGAAAACTGGCAGTACATATGCTCTTTGAATGAGCGGTTATTAAGTTGAGGCCAGAATGGAATGACTTTAAAATGGTCGAATATCGTACGGCAGGCGGCTTTCGGGTCTTTAAATGGAAGGCTCCCTATGCCGGTAGCTTCAAAATGAAATCTAGGCATATCGCCAATCGCTTAAACGCTTTATGCGCTTCAGCATGTTGGGGTGCGTGGAAAATAGTTCGAGCAATTTATCGCCGAAACCGAGCTTGATATTCTTATTTCTAAGGGTATCCAGCTCCTGAGGCGATATGGTGCCGGACCTGTCGAGGTCGAGCTCTCTTAAGTCCTTCAATTCAGTAAGGGCCCTTGACGGATCGTTGACGAAGAAGGCCTTCATCCCCTCCGCAGTTTTAAGCTCCTCTTTAGGCATCCTCGCCGAGCCGTATACGAGCTTATATAATGCTGAGGCCAGAAGAGCCGGATTATTCCCAAGATCGACAGAACCCTTGTCCGCAAAGTATTCCCTTATCCTGGAAGCGTAGAGTACGAGAAGATTCGTCACAAAATAAAAGAGGAAGGCTACCAGTCCTACCAGCATGGTGCTCGAACCCTGCTCTCTATCGCGCCTGTTCCCGAAGAATAGAAATTGCCACGCTATGCGGTAGAGTATCATGGGTATGACGGAGAGGATCGTTATCGTCAGAACGTCCCTGTTCTTTATATGGCTCATCTCATGGCCCAGTACGGCTCGCAACTCTTCTTTGCTGAGCAGGCCCATTATGCCGCGCGTTACGCAGATCCTGCCGTCCCTGATCGACCTGCCGAAAGCGAACGCGTTGGGTATGGCCAGGTCCGAGATACCCACTTTTGGCATCGGGATCTTGGCCAATACGGAGAGAGACCTCACCGCCTGGTGAAGCTCCGGATATTCATTCTCTTTTATGTAATGTACGCCCATCGACCACTCTACGATCTTCGGGCCCAGCAGATACTGGACCAGCATTATCACAAAAGACAGTACCATGTAGAAATAGAAATTTGTTATGCCCAGATGATAGCTTATCATCGACACCACGGCATAGACGATCGCGAATAGGACCGCCATCAGTATGTACATCCTGAGCTTCAGATACCACATCTCTTCTGACTCCTTCTTTGTTTACGCTTCGATGAATATTTCTCTGGCCGCGAGCGCCGCCGCGCCGAGGACGACCGAATTGTCCTCTAGTAAAGTCGGGACTATCTTGACAATGCTGGCAGGCTCTTCAAAGGCGAACTTCTTTACAGTCTCCTTTATCGCGTCCATAAAGACCTCTCCGGACTTCTCGACTCCGCCGCCTATGACCACTATATCCGGGTTGAATATATTCACTAAATAGGCCACCCTGACACCGAGATTCCTGGCGGCATTCGACACAAGCTCCACCGCGAGCTTATCCCTCTTCTTCGCGGCTGCTATGATGACCTCTTTTGTGAGCTTGGTAACGTCGCCGCCGACCATATTCAGGATCTCGGTCGGAACGCCCTTGTCTATGGCCCTCATTGCTTCCATGACCACGCCCAGGTCCACACCCCAGGGCCTCATATGGGTATACTCCCGCATGCTGTTCTTCTCATCCTTTTGAAGTCCGGAAAATACCAGCTGTATCTCTCCGGCGCAGCCGCTCGATCCGCAATAGACGTCATCCTGCATGATTATCCCCAATCCGACGTCGGAATATACATAAAGCATATTCTCTACATCCGCGGTATGGTTCAAAGTCTTCTCCCCGAACGCCGCGCAGGATGCGTCATTACCTATATATACAGGCATGTAAAACTTCTGTTCCAGCGCCTTGCAGAACTTCAGGATGCTCGTTTTGGACCTTCCCCTCACCGGATCCGTATCGTGAATGGTCCCCGCGACATAATCTATGATGCCCGATATACCTATGCCTATATTCTTTATCAGGCCTTTGGAGATCTTGCTCTTCTCTATAGCCTCTTCGATGACCTTTACTATATGCGGGTGGAGATCTTCTACGTTCGCCATAGGCCGGGGCGCGTATGCGCTCGATACCACATTCACCTGCAGATCGGCAACGACCGCCTTTATGCTTTCCGGGCCTACGTCGATACCGACTATATAGGCGCTCTTAGCGTTGAGCTCCAATAATTCCGGCCTCCTGCCGCCGCTCGAAACATCGTAGCCGACCTCAAGCACGATCTTTTTATTGATATAAAAATCGAGATAGTTCGAGACGCTGACTATATTTAAGCTCAGCATCCTGGATATATCGGCCCTGGAGATCGGTCCTTTCTTTCTGATCAACTCGAGGATCGCGAGGTTCTTGCGCTGCCTGTCCTGCGAAGCGTGGTAGGTAAAGATACCCTCTTTTTTTATAGCCATTTTAACCTTCTGTTCTTCACTACCATAATGTCCTTTAGATATATGATAGACTTCGGAGAATTACCCGCAGTGATATTCCCGAATTCAAATTTTATTGCCGACACCCCCGTAAGGTCCACCGCATTCCTGATAGGCGCGGGATTTATCGTGTATACGTTCCAACCTCTCTCGAGCTTCGACGATACATCGTTCTCGACCTTGAAGGCCCTGCCGTCCGAATCCAAGATCATGAGGATCAGCCGCTCACCGCCTAACTCCCCCTTCGCGGTGTACCTTATATTCAGCCCGCTCAAGTTTACGGGTCTGTTGAATTCTATCTTATAGTCGGCCCAGCCCTGCCCGACTCCGCTAGAGAGCCTTATCTCTTCGGCCGTGGCATTGCTCGATGGACGGGCGTCGCCGAATAATAATGCGCTATTTATGAAGGTCTTGTTCGGCTCGCCGCCCTTCACAAGGAAGACGCCCTTTTCCGGCATAACATTGGCCGGATTCTCCTTATCAATAAACGCGGCGCCGCTTGCCACCCTTATCTTTATATCTATATTGCTGCTTAACAAAAATGCGGTCAAAGCGGCGCATAAAGCGATAGCCGCCACAACCCATGGTATTTTCGTAAGAAATGATGACGACTTCTTCTTGCCGGATTTGCCCGGCGACTTCAGATATGTCTTGGCCAGTTCTTTTTCTAATGTACCCCATGACCTGTCTTTATGTATCAACTCGTCTAGGGTGCCCGACGCTTTCGTCATAATTAAAAGTCTATCAGATGGCTAAACTGTTGTCAACGACAAACCCAATCTTATTACCTTAATAAAAGTATAAAGAAAGTGCAATACTACCTGCCTAACACAATATCTATCGAATTGATGCGGCCGGCCCGGAGCTTTAGGATAAGCCCCCTCTTGATGATGATGGATCCTGACCCGCAACCAGGCAGATCATCGGCGTTTAATCTCGCCTTGACTATTTTATATCCGCCCCAGTCAAGCCTCTTGGGGTTTGTAAAATTAACGCGAAGCTTCCTGCCCGCAAAGCTTCTGTAGATACTGATCGTTCTCGACATCTCAAACTGCTCACGGCATAATTTTGGCTCTATAAGTAGATCGCCTTCGGCACCCCTTACGCCGAATACCTGAGTCAATAGCGTAAGTAAAAACCAGCTCGCTGAGCCGGTAAGATAAGAATACATCCCCCTGCCCTCAAGGTTAAAATATTCCGGCAGGCAAGGATATATCTTCGACTTCCCCGTGTTGACCGCCATATTGTATATCGAATTTAAAACGGGCCAAGCTTCCCTGGCGTATCCGCGCTTATAGAGCGCGTAAGCGAACATGACCGTCATGTGGTTAAAGAATGCGCCGTTCTCCTTTTCCCCATAGGTGAACGAAAAGGCGCGGCCTAATCTTTGGAGCTCTGAACCAAAATCTGTGTTCAAGTGAAAGGCGCCATTCTCTTTATCCAACAGGTGAACTTTAGCGCTCTTCAGTATATCGGTTATCTGCCGCTTATCCGCTACGCCGGCCATAATCGGAAATACCTGGGAAGGAAGCATCATATTGATCATGCCTCTATCCGTTCCCTCGACACGCTTTCCATCGTCATTGTAATAACCGTTAAAGAAACCTTCTTTTAGCCACTCCTTTTTGCGGATATGGTCGGCCATCCATACGGACTTACGCTTCAGATCTTCCGCCAGACGCGCGACATTTAACGCGATCTTCTTACCTGATACCGTAAGATCCACATGGGTGTAATAATTTTTCAGCGTCTTGAGTTTTGCTTTAACGCTATCATTATCCGCTTTCTTCAAAAGGATCGCGAGCTCTTCGGCGACTTCGATCTCGTGCTTGCCGGTCTTAAGCAGTATCTCTGACAGTCTCATCAGATTATGCGCGTACATTGCCGTGAAAGCGACGCTCTCGCCCTTATCGCGGGCCATATCCAGGCCGTCGTTCCAGTCCGCGCCCTCGAGCTTTACGTGATTATGCCCCCCTACATTAAAGAACTGGACTAAATTCTCGACCAAAAGGTGCTCCAGTATCGATCCAAAGTAGACTTTGCCTTTCGAGGTCTTGTGCCTCTGACCGCTGGATGAAGAATATTTTGGGTCAACGCGCGCCGCTCTCGATATCTCATGATTGCGGAAATACGCCGCTTCCTCAAAGAGGATATCGATATCGCCTGTCTCTTCCATATATAGATCGAGAGTGATCAGAGGCCATACGCCGTGATCCATCCACACGCGGCTGATATTATTGCGGTCGGAGATGAATTCGCCTTTTTCTTTACCGATTATTGTGGCATTCGAGCCGTCTATCCTCACTCCGGAAAAATTATTCACAAGGAGCGATCTGGCGCTTGCCGGTTCACTCAATATAAGGCCGAGACAATCCTGCCATAGGTCACGCCATCCGCGGCCGCCTTTTCCGTAATCGAAATCGGGCAGAAAGGAACAACCGAATATTTTACGCAATGTCGGCTGGACGCTTACCCAGCAGAGCCAGTTATCGAAAAGCTTGTTCGAGGTATCCGTGCGGAGTTGCCGGCTCATATCGATCCAGAACTTCTTATTTGCTTTAAGCGCGTCCTCAACTTTTGCGATACTCTTAAATTTATTTATGATACGGGCGATCTTTCTTTCATCTTCGGTAACACCCATCACTATAATATAAGAATATGTCCCGCCGGGATTCAATAGCCTCTCGGCGAAACGTAAGCCCCCCATCGGCTCGGAGCCCGCCGTCTTTCCTTTTTCAGGTATTATATTCTCTAATACGCTTTGGGGCGCTTCAAGGTCGCCTCCGTCACCGCAAAAGGTCTCCTGTGTAGGATAGAGGTATTGCGGAGCCTTGAGATCCTCATCCCAGCCCAATACAAAATAGGTCGTCTTGTTGGGCCTGTGGCCCGCTTCATCGAAAGCAAGGGTCGGTTTTGTAGCTACGCCGAATTTATGGCAGGACGGTCTTTGCAGTAAAGAGGTCACATGACGATGGTCACGAATATTGTTCGCTCCCCGTCCGTATATCGGAATGGCCGCGGTAGGGATGAATCTTATCTTTTTTTGACCGGTGTTCTTCAATATGACGCGCATGATCTCGGCCGGCTCACCCGAAACAGGCACGAAATTCAATATATCGGCGCTCAGGCCGAGCTTCTTATTTTCCCTGGTTATTTCGTGCCAGAGGAGGCCTGAACGCAAAGAAAACCTGTCGTCCCGGATCTGGCGAAAGTCTTTAGAGACCCCGGTCGCCGACCATGCCGGGCCGTCACCGGTGCGTATCCAAAAGTTCCTGGAAGATCTTGAATCGATAAGGTCAGTGCGGGATACCGGTGTAAGCAAAAATCCTCCCTGCCCCGTCTTTATATCTCCATGCAGGTCGGGGGTAACGGAGGACATCAGGGTATCATTGGCGAGAGGAAAGTAGAGTGCTTTGATATCATCGGCGTTCATCGACTCAAAAGTGCCGTGATCGTCTACGAAATCCCAAAGCTTCTTCATCATAAAATTTACTTCAGTCCAGGAATATGGATATGAATTCAATGGCGCCGTTTCTCAGGTCCCCGGAGAACGGCTCCGGCAATTCACACGCCGCTATCACAACTTCTTTTCCGTTAGTGTAACGAAGCTTATAGTTTATAGGCTTCACAGAGCCCGGGCCAAATGTCTTCTTTCTCTTCGGATTATCATAGGTGATGGATGTCTTCTGGAATATATTGAACGTGTAAGACCCTGAAGCGAAGAAGATTCTGTCTAAAACGGGAGACGGGCTGAATAGTAACTTTCCTTTTTTCATCTTGAACGGCTCATGCCCCAGGTTCATAATTAGGAGCATATTAAGCAGCTCGGCGGTGGCGCCGCTAAGCCTTGCTACAAATCCATTGCCACGCAATTCGGGATCGAAGAATGCGCTGCCCGCCAAAAAGGAGCTGTTCTCCAGGATGCTCCTGCCGTAGCGCGCCGGCGGCTGGAACGGGATAAGGGCCGACTTAAAATCCTTATAAAATTCATCGTATAGTCCGGCCTTCAACATCTCGAGCAGGAACTTATACTCCATATGGAGCCATATACTCTCGTTCTCAAGCCATCCCGGAGTGAATACGCGCGTGCGCCCTATCTCGAGAGATTCCTTTTCAAGCGGCGCGTTTAACTTGTACATCCGAAGCTCCCTGTCAAAGAGAGCGCTCTTCCGGATACTATTATAAAGCTTTCTGGCCTTATCCATATCCTTCTCCACTCTGAAGGCATGGACCGCCGCCTCCAGGAATATGGGCAGCGCTTTTTCACGGCCGGGCCTATCATTTATAAAATAAGAGTAAGGTATGCCTTTTGTGTAACCACGCCTGATCCCCTTTCGCAGCTTTTCAAGGCCCAGCGATAAAAATCTCGTTATCTCATCCCCATGTATGCGCGACTCTCTACCGGAGACTCCAAGGCGCGTTCTGGCGCGGTAGGCCTCTTTCAGGTCGTTGGATCGGACCCAATAATCGCCGCCACTCTTTCGTCCGCCTGACAGATCTTTCGCGAGCGCCGCTGTAAGTTCTCTTAAGAATGACGCGGCTTCCATCGGGATATTTAAGCAGGTTCCGTCAAACTTTTCGATCGAATCTTTCAGGAACTCCATCGCCCTTACAAGCTCAAATGTCTCACAGAGCGAAGAGCCTAGCAGTCCGGGAAGCCCGTTTAAGGAATCGCACCAGCCGGGTTTATCCGCCTCCATCTCAATGCCGATGCCGCGTCGGTCTAGCGACGCTATCTTATTTAATATCACTATCAGCATCTTCGCGGCGAGCGAGCAAGTGTAGACGCGCCCGGAGCCGTGGCCGGTCCTGGTCCAGCACTTTTCAGTCTTTCTGGAGTCTATGATCTTCTTCTTCTCTTCGTCTATATGAACAGATCTGTACTGTCTTAACTTTTGCGTTACTTGCAGTATAATGCGGTCTTTTCGCGGCTTCACCATATGCGCATTGTCGAAGAACCTGTAATCCGTATCGCAAAAAAGGATATCCTTCAATCGTTCCGGGAAGAGGCCAAGATAGCTCTGGACGAGATCCAGATTATATGTCCAATGATCTATCCAGAAACCCTCGCCGTGTTCTGCGTCGATACGAGACTCGGAATTGGCGATAATATCATTAAAGCATCTTTCGATCTCGAGTCTCGTCTTAAGGCTGCCGGCATATCCAGCCAGGCTGTTGATAGTGAACTCGGCCGACAACAAGGAGGTGACCGCCCGGCGGCTCTCTTTGTTAAAATATCTTTTTACTATCGCATTGCGCGCCTTGGCGTCCTTGATCGTAAAGATGTCGCCCTTGATCACAAGAGGATTGTAGCCGTCAAGCTGTATGAGATCATAAAAATCTTTGATATCTTTAGTGGCGACCGCCGGATCGAGCCATACGGAGAGGCGCCTGTTCTGGTTCGTGTCGCGGTAGTTCCCGTTCCCCTGGGAATAGAAGACCGGTTTAAGGACGAAATGATTGTAGTCCCTTTCGAGGTCGCCGTGCTTTCTATTGAATACATAAGTCGCCTTACCACCCGCGACTATAGGATATCCGCCGCGCAGGATATTGTCGAGATTCGTCTGCCCGACATAGGCGTCGAACTCCTTTACCCCGGAACTTACGCTTACAGAGCCCGACAATCGCCTGATCTCTTCCTTATTGATCTCCCTTTTTTTGTCAAAAAAGGAGGCCGACATCTTTCTGTTTATTGTCTTCAATTGGCCCTGCGACGCGGCATAGCCCATGAGGCTCAAGATCCGCGCCGATCTTCCCGCGGCAAGGGTGAGCTTACAATGCGAAAATGCCGACGGAGTAATATTTTTATCTATCTGATGGATAGGTACCTTAAAGTCAGGGAGAGCGAAATTTCCTGGTATCGTCAGGTCCGAGTGGTCACCGAATACTATTGCAGGGTCGACTATTATATCCGGCCTCTCTTGCCTACCGGCGACCATGCTCAGATAAAAATTACCGCTCTCGATATATTTGGTCTCGGAGACATCGGCGGCATCCACGCGCAATCTGTAAAGAGGAGTCTTCTCTTTCAGGCCCACGACCTCCATCCATGCCTCGATAGTGCGCGACATGTGCTTCATAAAGAATTCGTTCATTCCGAACGGGGATATCTTCGGCGTTCCGTCCAATACCTCAATATCGATCGCTTTTGAAGAATTATTTTCAATGCGTAGTTCCCTCGCAAGCGCAGGAAAATCCTCGCCCGGGATCGTATAATATATGACTTCGCATCTTATAGAATGCTCTTTCGAGATCTCCTCTATGCGGAATTCGTGCCCCGAGACATATAAAGTGCCGTTCATCTTGAACGGCTCATATAATTTAACTCTGCCATTGCTCGTTGTGATCTTTAAAAATGTCCTGAAGCCTTCGATCGGAGTGCGCCTGTACGCTACATTGGCAGGATAAAATTCCATTATGGCGCCTTCTTTGGAATCGGTCCCGAAAGATGACATGCACTGGCCGCGGTTTATGTAGAAGGCCCACAGGGGTTTGCCCGATAACCCGGCTATCCCCGGCAGAAAAGAGGCGAACGGCTTCGCGTAATTATAATTCTCTATCACAAATTCCATATCTTTTAAATAATATTTTGGTCTCATATTTTCAGTCCCGCGACAGCGGATTATATCCTTTCTTTGCGAATACGGCGTAGCTTGTCCCCGACAGAGATCCTGTCTGTTTGCCGGCCGGAGTCCTCCAGCCATGGCCCGTATCCGTGTTCGGCTGCGACGCATACGGCAGGCATCCTGCCCCCTGTCCGCTAGGGCTGGGGCTCGATATCATCATCTTATAGAGTTCATTTAAGTACATGTCGGCTTTATCTTTATACAGGTTCGCCTTCTCCTTATCGTTCAACGCGGCATAATAATCGGCCATTATTTTGAACGCCATCACCATCTGCGCGGTCCATTCGCTGGAGACGACGCCGCGCCTGGCCATATTCCTGGCTTTAGCGAAATCAAAACCTTTTATATTTATCGTATCCCCTCCGGGTGAGACAAAATCCGTAGAGACAAGGCAATGCTCCTCGGCGAACTTCATGATGCCGTCAGGGTCCATCCCTTCTTTGAGAAGCCTTGTCGGCCCTATCGCGGCTATAGCCCAGGCCATCGTATCTGTAGCTATCGTGCCGTCTCCCTTGCCGCGCTTCATTCCGCCGTCAGACTTGGAGTAGGTATTATCCTTTATCCATTTAAGCGTTCTGTCCCGCTCTATTCTATATTCCTCTTTTGATGTCATGGACCAGAGCATGTTAAAGAGCGCATAGGCGTCCAGATTATGCTCTGTAGAGTACCAGCTGATGCCCGGCCCGCCTGCCAATCCGCCATCGGCATCTTTTAGGGAGATTATCCATTTTGCCATATCCTCGGCAAAAGTCAAATACGTATTATCTCCGGTCTTATCCGCGTAGTGGAGGGCGGCTATGGCTATCCATATGTTTGGACCCAGGTGCACCACATTCTCTACCGATAGGCCGTTTACCGCATTATAAGCGTTCTTAAAGCCGGTCTTCTCACGCTTGGTGCTGTTCTTAAAAAATGCCAGCACTTTTTCAGCCCTCTTTATATCGCCCGATATAAGAAAGACCTGCGCGACAAGGGCCTGGTCATAAGTGAATGCCCAGTCCGCGATCCCGGGATCCCCTTCGAAGCTCATCACGAGCCCCGACCGCTTGTTCTGGTGGGCCGTTATCCATCCGTACATGCTCTTGACGGCCGCTTCGTCGAGCTGTCTACGCTCGCTCTTCACTTCGTTGAAGATCTTTACGGCCTTGTCCTTCCTTTTATTCATGGCGTTGAGCTTCTCTTCGAGGAAGACCTTTTCGCCTAGAGCCGCCTTGAGGCTCTCTTCGAGCCTCTCCTTCTCCATATTAAGCGTCTCGACATCGGCGGACTTAAGGCTGGTCATTTCCGCTGTGAGGCTGTCTATCAGCTCCTTATTCTTGGCCGACTCTTCCATGACAGCCTTATATCTGATGTCTACCTTGTCCAAGCTTGCTTTATATATGTCGCTGGTCTCCTGCACATTATGGAAGCGCTCTATGAATTCATGGTTGGCTTTTACCAGCACGGATCTTTGATACTGACTGGCCGCCAGAAGCGACAATAAGAGCATGATAGAGATAACCGCGATCCGCGGCAGCCACTTCATACGGTTAGCGACGGAGAATATCCTGTTCTTATCGTTAGCGTCTATATTCTCGTATGAGACTCCTATGAGAAGCTGCTTATGCTTGGCGTTCTCCTTAAGATCGTGCCAGGCGGCCCGGACCTTGGCCTCTATAGGCCTGTGCGACAGAAGCATGTTTATGGTGACATCAAAGATGCCGCCGCCATTTACCATTGAGATGAGTGAAGCTGCGGGATTATTGACTGAAAGGCAGAGACCGCCTAAGGAGATATCTCGCGTAAACGCCTGTATCACCTGCGGCTTGCTGTCGGGAGAAGTATTGGGTAAATATATCTCTACGGGGAATACCGAGTTTAAACGTATATACTTTCTGCGTTCGGAGCAATATGATTTTTGCATATATTATAGGACAAAAATATCGCCTTAGAATTTTCCTTCATAGAATATTCTGAATATACTCCTGGTATCCAGAACGGAAGCGGGTGACGAAAGGTATCTTTGTGAAAGCGGCGCGCCGAACATACCGAGCGTCTTCTGTAGTAAGCCGTACTCGCCGAACTGAAAGATTATCCTCTGGTCCTTATTTATGACATAGTCCGCCTGTAAATAGAGATTATTATGGTACGCGTAATCCTGATCGGCGGCGTTGGTATCTATCGCCTTTCTCAGGTCTATTACTTTCGAGAGCGAATAGCCGCCCCGCAAAGTCAATTTCTTGGTCACTTTATATACTACATCGACTCCGTCGTGCGTATGATTGTCGTCCAAAAGCGGCGCGTAATTCCTGTTGCCGTTGGTGACGTGCGTATAGCTTATCGACAGCCCGTCGCACGGGAAGTATGAGATCTTGGCCTTTATTATATTGTAGTATGTATACGGCGGCGTCTGGAAGAGGTTCTGTAAATATAGTTGCGGAGGAAGCCTGTCAAACAGCACGGTACCGTCCGACATCCAGCCATCGGTATCGTCAGGCGTTACCTGCGTGACATTCCAATAATAAAGGTCATTAAGCTCCCGTCTCGGGAATTCCTGCGGGTCATTCGTAGTCTCAAAGATACCGTAGACGCTCACCTTATTATCCATGAGGTCTATCTTCGCTCCGCCCGAATACGTCATGAGATTCGCGTCGAGGCCATCACCTACAAAAGTGTTTATCCACGGCTCATCCGTATATCTGTCTTTTAAGAAAGGATCGAGGCCGCCTGTGGTATTGGGATAGATCCTGTTAAGCACCAGGCCTTTGAGCTCTATATTGTTAGCGGGTTTATATGTCGCCTCAACCCTGGATATATTCTCGATGAACTTACTATTGTCAAATCTATGCGCATTGCGGACATCGGCGTTGACCTCCAATAATTTATCGATAAGGACTATATCCGCCTTGGCGCCGATAACGTATCTATTGACGTCCACGCTGTCACCGATCCTGTCGACCGCGTCTTCAGGGGCGATCTGGTCGAACCATATATGCTGCCCCCAGGGCTGGTCGACCCTGGTATCTCTGTAATCGGCGAGACCCGGCTGAAAACGCTTGGTCATGGTTGTGAAGGTCAGGTCCCACGAAAATCTGTCGGCCGGTTCCGCGTTGCCCTGGGAGTGTATGCCTGTCTTATAGCCGAATCCGTAATAGCCCTGCTGGAAGTGCGTAGCGTAATCGTACTGGGAGTAGCTTCCCACGAGCTCCCCGATGACGGACGTATCGTCATTCAGCCTGTATTTGATATCTACGCCCAACGCGTTATTGCTGGCCCTGACGCTCTGATTATGCAGGCCCATCTTGGTGGTCTGTATGACCCCCAGATCAATATTATCAGACGGAAATACCTTGAGCCTTGAAGCTATAGGTATTGAATCAACGTGTTTGTAGTAGTCCCAAAGCCCCATGGGGGATGCGGCAGTGATCTGAAAACTGGCAAGATCACCTTTTTGATATTTGAGAGTGCCGCCCCTTAAGAAGGTCAAGAATGTGCGGTTGGTATCTCTTGTGAAGAAGGGTAGCGTGTTATCCCACCGTGATTCCTGAATGACGGGTTCCTGAAAACCCATTTGCTGTCCATCCCAGGCATCGGCCGCATAGACCCTGCCAAAGTCGAAGTTATAGAGCCAAGGGCTCGGCGCCCAGTAGATGTGATGGTTCGAGATGCCTAAGGGGTCGTCCGAGGAGAGCGCCTCTTCCTGGTCAGAGATCGGAAATATCTTTATGTATAGAGGCTCTTTGTCGTAATCGACCCATAATTTCCTCACGGGTCTGTAAAAATAGTCTCCCATATCGACCGAGCGGCCTCTTGAAAAATAGTAGTCACCCATATCTGGCGACATACCGGATTCCGTAGCGTTATTCGCCAGCTGTTGGGCTACCTGATTTCCTACTACTTTAAGTTCTCCATAGTATACAGGCATTCTCTGTTCTGTCCTATATCGCTCGGCTATTGTTCTGCCAGTATTTTCCCAGAGCTTATATTCGACGTCTACGGAATCTGACACCCCGGAGAGGGGATTAAAATCGATATTTCTGACCGTCTGTTTCTGTTTCTTCACAAACGTCCACGGATCGATGACGAGCTCCATATAGCCGTTCCATGGCGTCTTAGTATCAGTCTCTATCTCAAGTTCGTACCTGTCGAATATCCTCTGATCATACGTATTTACGCCGAACTGCGGATTTATATATCTCCAGTTCTTCTCCTGGTAATCACCGTTGGCCTGTTTCCACAGGAACTCATCGGTGGTAAATCCGACGCTCGCGCCGTATTTACCTCTCATATGCACCATCGATTTTGAGTTTTCGGAATTTGAGCTTTCAGGCTCCGAAGCGCCCTGTCTGGTCGCGTAAGTCCTCGGGCTTTCCGTATCCACAGCCACTATCTTCGGTTTCGAATCGTCCAGGATGGTGTCATACGTTAACGGATCGTCTTGAGCGTGAAGTGAGGCAGGGATGATAATGCAGGCGATCGCTAAGGGGACCATTAAAAATAACTTTTTCATAGCCCTCTATTTTCTATGATTTGTACGCTTCCGTCCCGCGAGAAAGAGAAGAATGCTGGTTATCAGAAAAATTATAGCCGGTATAAAAAACATCTTCCCGCCCCGGGAAGCCTTATCGGTCCAGAGCTCCCTAAGCACATAGTATGCCTTCTTCGGGACGCGCTTCTCCATATTATCTTTTGTATGTTTTGGATCGAGACCTACTACACCCCACCACTCCTCGCTCATGTTATCTCCGGCCTTGGCGTCGTAATAGTAAGCGGTATTGGACCAGCCG
>Ga0268280_1000671_pt1 | contig 26867 bp, 28 predicted proteins | sample saktaG_9_FD_190139 | JGI IMG/M metagenome (GOLD analysis project Ga0268280, IMG submission 190139) | Saline water microbial communities from Sakinaw Lake, British Columbia, Canada - sak_2011_5_24_40m | ecosystem: Environmental > Aquatic > Non-marine Saline and Alkaline > Saline ...
TCCAAACGAGTATAGGACTATGATGGCGCAAATAAATGACGATACGGCTGCCATAAATACGGCCAGGCAGTCGGCTGTAAGTATAAAATTAAAGCCCATTGGGAGATTTGCGCTTACGGAAATGGTGTTACCGGCAAGAACTACCGGTATCATGGATGCCGCCGCAACGAAAGACGCCGATATAGCCGCCAATGCCAGAGCGTTCCGGAGCTTAGTCGATACTAAGCCGCAGAGCGGTGCGATGACTGCGCCGATTAGCGGTATGAAAACGCAGGATAGTAGTAATTGTTCGTTCGTCATATTTCTTTCTAAAATAAAAAAAAGCCAACAATTAAGCGGGCTTCAGTGCCCAACCCTCACATTAACAACAAGAATATTTTATCACTCGATAGCCAAATTTGCAACAAGATTCCGCTCGCAGATAGCGGTAGTTTTGTGTTACCGCCCCCTCCATACTTTTAGCCTGAATTAAATGGCTTGACCTAAGCCAGTGGGCTTCGCCTAATTTTGCTCGTCAAGGATTATCATGGTTTACATATTTAACCAGGCTAATCTATTCTGGTAAAATACCCAGGTTAAAAAGGTTTGTGTAGTTAATTTCATCGCAAAATTTACGGCTCAACCCACATGGCTTAGGTAGCCTTTTTACTCTGACAAAGCTTTATTCAGGCGGATAACACAAAACTATCTACCCTATCAGCTCGCTCCACTTAATGAAGGAAAATCAGCCAATCTTAAAAGTGCTCACTGATTTTCCTTCAAATGAGCTTAGCTTGAAATGGCGGTGCTTGTGGCCCGCATGGAGCGAGTGAATAGAGGTGTAATTTTTGTGGACGCCGAGGGATGTGTGCCTGGCGGGGCGTCGAAGATCGCGAGCGGGCATGGGGCTGGCTACTTAAGGCGAGGCGAGCGAGCGATCTTCCGAGCGAAATTTCCACGCCGGGGAAATTTCGCGTCCCCGACAGGTACACTCCCGAAGGCGGCCGCAAAAATACATCGCTATCTGCAAGCGGAAGGCGGTAACGCAAAAGCACCGCTATTGTAGCAGTGCAAGCATAACGAGGCTTTGGGTTTTAAGCAGGACCTGAAAAGTTTACTTAGAGACCTGATTCACTAGGAAGCGATTGATACTCTCGGCGCACGCACGACCTTCGGCGATGGCCCAGACGACGAGCGACTGGCCTCGTCTCATATCGCCGCAAGCGAAGACTTTCTTAGTGGAAGTTGCATATGAGCCGTCTGTCTTCACATTGCCGCGCTGGTCGAGGCTGATCCCCAGATCGCTGACCGGGCCATGGTGTTCCGGATGGACGAAGCCCATCGCTAGCACGACGAGATCCGCCTCTATCTCGAATTCAGTGCCAGGCATCTCCTTCATCGCGCTATCGGCTTTATAACATATGAGTTTTTTGACGACTCCGCTCTCACCTACGAAACTCTTTGCCGAGACCGACCAATGTCTGTCCGCGCCTTCCTCATGGCTCGACGAAGTTTTAAGGAGGGTCGGATAAGACGGCCATGGAAATTTTTCAACAGGCCTCTTATCGGGAGGTTTTTGCAATATCTCAAGCTGCACCACACATGATGCTCCCTGTCTTATTGCCGTACCGATACAGTCCGACCCGGTGTCTCCGCCGCCTATTACTACAACCTTTTTACCTTTAGCGTCTATCAGTTTTTCCGCAGGTATCTTTTCTCCGGATACTCTTTTATTAGATTGCATAAGATAGTCCATCGCAAAGTGTATGCCGGACAGTTCCCGCCCTTCGATCTTCAGGTCTCTGGCTACCCTGCTTCCGCCCGCCATTACCACAGCATCGAAGATCTTCAACAGTTCCGGCATCTTTATATCGGTCCCTACATTTATGCCGGTCTTGAATTCAATACCCTCATCCTTAAATATATTAAGACGTCTATCTATAAACCTCTTGTCTAATTTAAAGTCCGGAATTCCGTATCTAAGTATTCCTCCGGCCTTACCGTCTCGCTCGAATACCGTGACCTTGTGGCTGTATTTATTTAGCTCATCCGCGCATGAAAGCCCGGCAGGCCCCGAGCCTATTATAGCGACGCTCCGACCGGTACGCTTCTTCGGCGGCCTAGGCCTTATTATACCGGATTCGAACGCATGCTCGATTATCGCAAGTTCATTCTCTCTTATAGTGACCGGATCGTCGTTTATTCCCAGTACGCATGAATATTCGCACAGTGCCGGGCATACCCGCCCCGTTATCTCCGGTAGATTATTGGTGGAAGACAAAAGCTCATTTGCCTTTCCCCACTTTCCGTTAAAGACGGCGTCGTTCCACTCGGGGATGTAATTTCCGACAGGACAGGCCCAGCCGCAAAATGGCGTTCCGCAGTCCATGCATCTGGAGGTTTGTTCGACCGATCGCTCCTCTGTCAGCGGCATGGAAACCTCTCCGTAGTCCTTTATGCGTTCGCATACGGGCCTATAGGCGAAAGTTTGCCTTTTAACTTTAAGAAAACCTTTTACATCACCCATCGGACACCTCTAGTAAGTCTAATTTCTCATCTGCTTTTTTGTTCTCGAGTATACGCTTGTACTCTTTTGGTATAACCTTCACAAAAAGTTTCGTTCTGGATATGAAATTATCGAGTATTTCTCTGGCGACGGAGCTATTTGTGTATTTGTAATGATTTTCCACCATCTCCTTTAAAACGGCTCGGTCATTTTCTCCGAGCGCCTCAAGCTCAACCATTTCCTTGTTGCACCTGGGTCTGAAGTTGCCATCGGCATCATATACATACGCTACGCCGCCTGACATTCCGGCCGCGAAGTTTCTACCGGTCTTACCTAGTATGGCGACATGCCCACCGGTCATATATTCGCATCCGTGATCGCCTACGCCTTCGACTACCGCCGATACTCCGGAATTGCGTATGCAGAACCTCTCGCCGGCCATCCCGCATATATAAGCTTCGCCATTTATAGCTCCATAAAAAGTTGTGTTTCCTATTATTATGTTGTTTTCGGGCTTATACGTTATATTCTTCGAAGGATATATTGCTATTTTTCCTCCGAACATCCCCTTGCCGACATAATCGTTAGCCATGCCCTCGAGCTCGAATGTTATCCCTTTTATAAGGAAGGCTCCGAAGCTCTGTCCGGCGGTGCCGGTGAATTTACAGTGTACGGTATTATCGGGTAGGCCCGATTCCCCATAAGACGACGCTATTGCTCCGCTAAGCATGGCTCCGACCGATCTGTCGCTGTTCTTTATATCGAAATCCATCCTTACGGGCCTTGCGTCTTTTATGGCGCTATCGGCTGATTTTAGCAGTTTCTTATCCAATACATTCTCTAATTCGTGGTCCTGCTCGATGCAGCATCTTGTCTTTATTCCGTCTTCGATCAATGGCTTGTGAAGTATCCCGGAAAGATCAAGCTTTGCACCCCTGGATAATTGGATATTCTTATCATGTTCTATTAGTTCGGTATGCCCTATCAGATCGTCAAGCCGTCTTATGCCTAGGGACGCCATAATCTCTCTCGTTTCCTCGGCTATAAATGTAAGATAATTAATTATATGTTCCGGCCTGCCTGTAAACCTGCACTCCAGATTCTGATCCTGTGTCGCTACTCCGACCGAACAGTTATTTAAATGGCAATGTCTTAACATGACGCAGCCCATTACTATAAGAATAGCTGTCGCGAAGCCGAACTCCTCGGCTCCTAATATAGCGGCAATAATTACATCGCGTCCCGTACGTATCTGTCCATCCGTTTGAAGCCTTACTCTGGATCTTAAGTCGTTTAGTACAAGCGTCTGATGCGTCTCTGACAAACCCAGCTCCCACGGTATGCCGGCATGCTTTATTGAGCTTAAAGGCGAAGCGCCCGTACCGCCATCTCCTCCGGATATGAGTATCATATCGGCATGTCCTTTCGCCACTCCGGCTGCGATAGTGCCAACTCCTACCTCAGAGACAAGTTTCACACTTATTCGCGCTCTGGGATTGACATTCTTTAAATCGAATATTAGCTGGGCCAGATCCTCTATAGAATATATGTCATGATGAGGCGGCGGGGATATGAGCGTGACGCCTGGCGTAGTATAACGTGTTTGCGCTATTATCTGGCTCACCTTGTGTCCAGGGAGCTGTCCTCCTTCTCCGGGCTTTGCGCCCTGAGCTATCTTTATCTGCAGTTCGTCCGCGTTGACCAAATAGTGTGTAGTGACTCCGAACCTGCCGGACGCCACCTGTTTTATGGCGCTTCGCTTTGAGTCCCCGTTAGATTCACGTGTGAAGCGCGCGGGATTTTCTCCGCCTTCGCCCGTGTTGGACCGGCCGTTAAGCTTATTCATAGCTATGGCGATAGATTCGTGCGCACTTTTAGATATAGAGCCGAAACTCATGGCGCCAGTAGCAAAACGCTTTGTTATCTCGCTTACCGGCTCGACCTCTTCCAGGGGTATGGGCCTGGCTGTTTTAAACTTAAATAGTGATCTTATAGTAGTCGGGTTTGCCGATTGGTCATTAATTAGCGACGCAAAATCGTTATATTTTTTTAAATCTCCGGAGCGCGCTGCATCCTGTAGCTTAGATATAGTCTCCGGATTCCACATGTGAAACTCTCCATCCTTTTTCCACTGGTAGACTCCGCCGGTATCGAGGACTGTGTCTATCCGGCAGTTCTCCGGGAATGCTTCGGCGTGCCTTGACAGGCAGTCGCTGCGGATATCAGCAAACGATGACCCGCCTATTCTTGATACCGTTCCGGCAAAACACCTATGGATGACATCAGGGCTTAAGCCTATAGCTTCGAATATCTGGGCGCCTTTATAACTAGACAATGTCGATATGCCCATCTTAGACAGGATCTTCAATATTCCTTTTTCAACGGCCTTTATATAATTTTTTCGTGCCGTATTAACATCGGATACTATTTCTCCTTCTCCTACAAGGCCTTCCACAGCCCTTAAAGCGAGGTACGGGTTTACACAGTCCGCGCCGTATGCGAATAGAAGCGCGAAGTGATGGACTTCTCTAGGCTCAGCGCTCTCAATTATTATACCCACCCTTGTACGCATCGCTTTATCCAAAAGATGGTGGTGTATCGCCCCGATCGCCATTAAAGCCGGAAGAGCGCAATTTTTAGAGTCCAATCCGCGATCGCTTAGTATAATAAAAGACGCGCCCTTATTAATTGCCGCTTGGCCTTCGCGGCATATCCTGTCGAGGGCCACAGTAAGCCCATTCTTATCATTAATATCGAAAAGCGTAGATATCGTGCTCGTTTTGAAACTGTTTATCTTTATATCAGAGATCTTAGACAATTCCTCGTCCAGCAGGATCGGATGTCTGACGAGAAGTTTGTGACAATGATCCGGCCCTTCGCTTAAGAGGTCCTTTTCGGGGCCGACATAACTGACCAGGCTCATTACTATCTCTTCTCTTATCGGGTCTATCGGAGGATTTGTTACCTGTGCGAATAGCTGCTTAAAATAATTATACACAAGTTGCGGTTTTGCCGATAAAACGGCATGAGGCGTATCATTCCCCATGGATCCGACCGGCTCCGAACCTTTCTCGGCCATCGGCCTTATGATTACCTTCAGATCCTCGCGGGAATAACCAAAAGCTTTCAAGGCCCTTGAGACATCAATTTCGCGTATTTTTCTTTTATCAGGATATGGGATCATATCGAACGATATTATATTATCTCTAGCCCAGTCCCCATAAGTATTCTTTTTAGCTATCTCCTCTTTTAGCTCCTCGTCCTGCATTATTCGGCCGAGCTCCGTATTTATGAAAAATATTTTGCCTGGCTCGAGTCGTCCCGATACCGATATTTCGGAAGGGGGAATATCGAGGACGCCAACTTCGGAAGCCATTACGACGTGGCCCGACTTAGTTATTATATATCTTGCTGGTCTCAAGCCGTTTCTGTCCAGGCACGCGCCTATACGGACGCCGTCCGTAAAAGCTATAGCGGCAGGACCATCCCATGGCTCCATTACGCAGGAATGGTACCGGTAGAAGTCCTTAAGTTTTGCACTCATGGCGTTGTCGCGTTCCCACGCCGCGGGGATGAGCATCATGGCGGCATGCGCTATGCTGCGCCCCGATAAGACTAAGAGCTCAAACACGTTATCAAGGGTGGCCGAGTCGCTGCCTCCCGGTACTATTATCGGCAGTATTTCTTTTACTCTTTTTCCAAACAGGCCGTTTGCGAGCAATCCCTCCCTCGCCCGCATCCAATTAATATTTCCTCTCAAGGTGTTTATCTCGCCGTTATGCGCGATGAATCTGAATGGCTGGGAAAGATCCCATGTCGGAAATGTATTGGTGCTATAGCGCGAATGGACGAGCGCGATGGCGCTCTTTAAGTCAGGATCTTTTAGGTCCAGAAAGTAATCACCCAGCTGGCCGGGCATAAGCAGGCCCTTATATGACAGAGTCCGCGCCGAAAGGTTTGTTATATAAAAGAAGTCTTTCTGTTTGAGTTTTGATGATCTGATCGCGTTTTCTGTTTTTTTACGGATTATGTATAGCGATCTTTCGAAGGTAAGAATATCTGGCATACTATCGTTCTTCTGTATAAAGACTTGCGCCATTTCGGGTTGTGTGGCTCTTGCGGTGTGGCCTATCTCCGCAGGATTCACGGGGACTTTTCGCCATCCGATCACCGGTTGGCCTTCTTCTTTCGCTATTCTAGATAGTACCTTTTTGCAATATGCGCTATCTTTTTTATCTGTGGGCAGAAATATCAGCCCTGTTCCGTATTTACCTTTTTGAGGTAATTTGAAACCGGCGTCTCTACGGCAAGCTTTCTCTAGAAAATCGTGCGGTATCTGTATGAGTATTCCGGCGCCGTCCCCTGTCTTCGGGTCTGCTCCTGTGGCGCCCCGGTGCGAAAGGCGGGTCAGGACCTGGATACCGTCACGTACTATATCGTAGGACGCGCGTCCATTAATATCACAGACGAATCCGACTCCGCATGAATCATGCTCAAACTGCGGATCGTAAAGTCCTTGCTTCTCAGGTATTCTTCTATGCAGCATTGTCATCGCCTTATTTTATGAAAAGCATCTCTCTGTATTTCGGTAGGTCCCAGTGTTCATCCGATACTACGCACTCGAGAGCATCTGCATGCTTTCTTATGTGTTCCATGAGCGGCTTAAGCTCTTCAAAATAAACCTTCGCTCTTTCCTCGTGGCTCAATTTGCCGCATCTTTCTAAAAGCTTCATCATGGCGCTCGCATTACATCTCACATAATATATCTTCGCTACGACGTCTGCGAGGTGCTCTTTCTGATCCTCAAAAGCCTTAGCTTCCAGTTTCAAACCCGAGCTCTTCTTGAGATTGGCTAATTTCTCCAGATTGGAGGCCAGAAGGCTCTCGTACTCTGCACCGGCCGGTACTATACTGGCGTTCACCATCTCATTTAATGTATTTGCCTCGATCTCCAGGATCGTATCATAAGTGTGTATCCATATATGATAACGGGCCACGAGTTCGGCCTTCGAGAATACTTTATACTTTTCGAATAGGGCTATATTCTTTTTTTGGTCAGGGCCTCCAGCGCCTCACATGTGGATGCTATATTTGGCAGCCCTCTCTTTTTGGCCTCTTTCACCCATTCCGGTGCATAATTATTTCCTTCAAATCGGATGGCCTTAGTCTCTTTTACCAGCTCTGCTATGACCTGTATAACGGCGGTATTGAAATCTTTACCGCTCGATCTGTTTTTAATTTTCTCCGCGACATAGTCCAGGGACTCGGCTATGATAGTATTGACGACCGCTATCGGCGTCGATATATTCTGCGATGAGCCGACCGCGCGGAATTCAAACTTTGCTCCGGTGAAAGCGAACGGAGAAGTTCTGTTTCTATCGGTCGAGTCCTTATTGAACTTAGGCAGTGTCGATACTCCTAAATCTATAATATCGCTCTTTGAGACTTTTCCTTTACCGCCTTTTTCTATCATGTTAAGGATATTTGTAAGCTGATCCCCTAAGAAGACGCTTATAATGGCCGGAGGAGCTTCGTTGGCTCCTAGTCGGTGTTCATTCCCCGCCAGGGCGACGCTTGCTCTTAAAAGGTCGGCGTGTTTGTGCACTGCCCTTAAAACCGCCGCAAGTACCGCTAAAAATTGCAGATTATCTTCCGGGGTTTCACCGGGATTCAATAGATTATTTCCTTTATCATCGGCCAGTGACCAGTTTAAGTGCTTGCCGCTTCCGTTTATCCCGGCAAAAGGTTTTTCATGCAGGAGGCATACCAAACCATGTTTCAATGCAACCTTCTTCAGTATCTCCATCAGAAGCTGGTTATGGTCGGCGGCAAGATTTGATTCCTCGAATATCGGGGCAAACTCGTATTGATGAGGCGCTACTTCATTATGTCTTGTCATGACGGGTATGCCGAGTTTGTAAGCTTCCTCGGCTGCATCGAACATGAAGTTGACCACCCTTTCCTTTATAGTACCGAAGTATTGATCTTCAAGCTGTTGGCCCTTAGGCGAAGGCGCGCCCACGAGGGTTCGGCCTGTAAGGATGAGATCTTGACGCAGGTTGTAGTAGTTCTTATCTATAAGAAAATATTCCTGCTCTGCTCCGCAGGTTGAAATAATCTTCTTAGCGTCTTTACGGCCAAATAGTTTTAACAGTCTCAAAGCTGCCTTATTAAGTGCTTCATCCGATCGCAAAAGCGGCAGCTTCTTATCGAGAGCCTCGCCGTGGTAAGAGATAAATATAGTAGGTATACACAGAGTCTTCCCAAGCCTCGACTCCATTATAAAGGCAGGGCTCGAGGGGTCCCACGCGGTATAGCCGCGCGCTTCGAAGGTCGCCCTTATTCCTCCAGATGGAAAACTGGAAGCATCCGGCTCGCCCTGTATAAGTTTTGATCCGGAAAACTTTTCAATGACCTTACCCGGGGCTACAATTGATATGAAGCTGTCGTGTTTTTCAGCTGTAAGGCCGGTCATAGGCTGGAACCAGTGGGTGTAGTATGTGGCGCCCTTAGATATCGCCCACTCCTTCATCGCGTTTGCTATCTCATCGGCCTCTTCGCGCGAGATTATTGCCCCCTCGGACATCCATTTCTTAAATGCGGCAAAAGTGCTTTTCGAGATATGTTTTGCCATGGCATCGGTGCTGAATGTATTCTCGCCAAAATACCCGGAAACTTTACCGGCCGGTTTTTTCCCATTGAGATCTGCCGCTGTTATCCTAAATAGAGCCTCATGCCTTACACTCATCGTATCCCCCTTTTGGTTTTTGAATAAAAAGAAAACGCTCACCATGATCCATTCCTAGGATCAACGATGAACGTCTACGTTCAATAATGTACGCTCTTGCACTACTTCGTGCTCAAAACTTAACCATATATACAAGTATAGAAAACTAAATCTTGGTAACCATATTCTATCCAATTGCTTTTCCTCCGCGCTCACCGGTTCTTATACGAACGCATTCAGCGAGATCGAGAACGAAAATTTTTCCGTCCCCTATATTGCCGGTCTTCGCGCCTTTAACTATAGCAGATATAGCCGGTTCCAGATAGTTATCATTTACGGCTATTTCGAGCCTGACTTTCTTTAACAGATTACCTGTCTCTTTCTTTCCTCTGTAAACTTCGGTACGGCCTTTCTGTCTGCCGCAGCCGAGCGCGTTAGATACGGTCTTTAGATGCACTTCTTTCTCATCCAGTTCGCGCAATATGTCCTCGAGCTTATGAGGCTGTATTATCGCTATTATCAGTTTCATTGCTAGTCCTTTCCACTACACACTTCAGTGTGTAGTATTGTCATTTCCCATACGAAGCATGGGGTTCTAATCTAGGAGCGTGTACGCGCTCTCCTCGTGTTGAGTTATATCCAATCCTATAACTTCTTCCTCGTCTTCAACCCTGAGGCCGACGGTTGCGTCTAGGATCTTTAATAGTATAAATGTTACTGTCACGGAATACGCTATTGTTACGGCTACTCCTATAAATTGCGTAAGGAGTAGTCCTGGATTGCCGAAGAATAGGCCATTATTGCCGGAGGCGTTTATAGCTTTTTGAGCGAATAACCCGGTTAATAAGGCACCCAATATACCGCCAACGCCGTGCACTCCGAAAGCGTCCAGAGAGTCGTCATACGCAAGCTTAAGTTTTATTACAGAAACCGCGGTATAACAGACTATCCCGACAAGGATCCCTATGCAGATAGCCGACACCGGGGAAACAAAACCGGCCCCTGGTGTTATGGCCACAAGCCCCGCTACAGCCCCTGTCGCCCCTCCTAATATAGTGGGTTTTCCAGTCGCCTTCCATTCTATGAACATCCATGTAAGCGCTGCGGCAGCGGCAGCTGTATTGGTAGCTACAAATGCCATGACAGCCAGTCCATTTGCGGCAAGAGCGCTTCCGGCATTGAACCCGAACCATCCGAACCATAGTAGCGATGCGCCCAGTATAGTTAAGGGAAGGTTATGCGGCGGCATAGGTTCTTTTCCATAGCCTCGTCTCTTTCCTAATACTAGAGCGCATACAAGCGCCGAGATGCCGCTGGAGACGTGTACGACCATGCCTCCGGCGAAGTCTAGCGCCCCCATATTTCTTAACCATCCGCCTACTCCCCATACCCAGTGGCATACCGGAGCATAGACCAGGGTTGCCCATAATAATGTAAATAGCACATAGGCCGAGAACTTCATACGCTCGGCAAACGCGCCGGTTATGAGGCCCGGTGTTATTACGGCAAACATCATTTGAAATGCCATGAAAAGCATGTGCGGTATTGTGGCCGCGTAATCCGGGTTCGGCGCAAGACCTACCCCTCTAAGCCCGAACCATGATAGATTACCTATAAAGTGTCCTACGTCGGGTCCGAATGAAAGCGTATAACCCCAGAGTATCCATTGGATGCTCAAGAGACACAATACGAAGAACGATTGCATCATCGTGGCAAGCACGTTCTTCCTACGCACCAGGCCGCCATAAAAGAACGCTAATCCGGGCGCCGTCATCAGCATGACGAGCGCCGTCGACATCAGGATCCACGCCGTATCTCCGGAATTTATCATACATCCTCCTTTGTTAAAAGTTGATATCCAATTGTATAGTTACCGTATCCGCAAAGTTGCGGTTATTATAGAATTCGTAGCCTAAAAGCACGGATGTGCTCTTTGTAAACTGCCACGAACATCCGAGGTTAGTTGAACCGTAACCCGACTGGGTCCCTTGGTATTCCACACACACCCATAGCTTGTCGCTTATCTCAGTCATGGTTCGCTCCCATGCGGCAAGGACGCCGTGATTGTCTCTGTTGTTGTCCTCATTCAAGAGTAGGTCGCCATTTCCCCAGAAGTAACCCAAGGAGAATCTCCCTAAGTTTAAATTCTTTACCTTTATAGTCTTTGCCGCCTTGCCGTAGACTATATTGAAGTCGGTCTGACCGGCCTTTGTACCTATATCGTAGAGGCCTACGGCGAGAGCCGGAAAGTATATCCCGTATGTATCTTCCGGGATCGCCACCTTCGCGTTAAAGTATATAGGATAGCTGTCGAGTGAGCCGTATCCGGTCTTATAATCTAGCCCTGCTTCCGCTTTCAATTTAGCGAACGGTAAGATACCGAAAGTAAGCCCTGTATTGGTTATGGTCCTGGCCCGGGAGCCATCGGCGTTCTTGCTGACCGGAATATATACATCAGCCGTTACGTGGCCCGTGCCATAATCCTGCGTATCGGTTGATGGAGCCCATACGTGTGTCGATGCGGTAGCATAGGCCATCTCAATAGAAATGAAACTGAAAATGATAACAGCAAAACATATTTTTATACGCATTGATTTCATTATAATCTCCTTATATTTTCCTTACAAATCAAAAGACGCCTTTAAATTCCCCATCTTCGGGATAAAAAGACGTCTGCGTCTAAAACAAAATAGGCGTTCCATTTTTGGAACGCCATTGTCAACTCACACAGCAATGTGTTTTTGCTACATTAGTATAAGTAAGATTCGGTCAGTTTTGGTAACCAGTCCCGGTTATTTTAAATGTGCCGCCGAAATATTTGCGCATATTTTTTCTGATCTTTACGACCATTACGTGCGATATACCAAGCTTCTTTCCTATCTCACGAACAGTCATTCCGTTCATAGATAGCTTAAGAACGGCGCGCTCACGGCAGTTCATGCGTTTAACGGCTTCGCTTTCCGATATTGAAACGTTCTCGAGGTTGTCTTCAATGCGCCGGTCCTCGTAGCCAATGAACGATTCGAGAGTAGAATCGCCATCTTCGGTCAGTTTTTGCAGGCTTATGAGCTTAGCCTTATCCATCGTTTTCCTTATGTAGTTCTTCAGGTGAAAGTAGCATCCTTGTAAAACATAGCTATCGGTCTTGTCGCCCAGCTTATTTTGATTATAATATATCCATAAGTGTTCCAGTGCCTCCTGAAATAGATCATCTTCATCAAAGAACGTGAAGTGGCCGTTTAGCTTATGCGTTATCCCGCGAAGCGTAGGAGAAAATTTCCTTATCAGGTCTTCGAATTTTTCTTTCATCTTAGTCACCCGTATAAATAGAAAAGCCCTTTATGAGCTATCATCGCTCGATAAAAGGGCTTCATCGTCCTTTTTACTACTGACTATAGACTTATTTGTACTTGTTCGTGATCGGCATTCGTCTGTCCCTACCAAAAGCTTTGGGCGTGATCTTTATGCCAGGCGGAGACTGCCTTCTCTTATACTCGCTATTATCAACCATACCCACGACTTTAGCGACCATATCCTTATCGAAACCTGTTTTAACTATATCTAAGGAGCTTTTGTCTTCCTCAATATAAGCCTTAAGAATTTCATCAAGTATGTCGTAAGGCGGCAGAGTGTCGCTATCCTTTTGGTTATGCCTTAATTCAGCAGTAGGCTCTTTTGTCAGTACGTCAGACGGTATAACATCGGATATCGAGTTCCTGTATTTAGCCAATTTATACACAAGTGTCTTAGGCACATCTTTTATAACAGCAAATCCGCCGGCCATATCTCCATAAAGCGTCGCATATCCTGTGCTCATCTCTGACTTATTGCCTGTGGTGAGCACCATCCATCCGAATTTATTTGATAGAGCCATGAGCATATTGCCACGTATCCTCGCCTGCAGGTTTTCCTCAGTCTTATCTCTACCCGATCCTGAGAATTTAGAGTCTAGAGCCATCATATAGAGCTTGAATAGCTGTTCAATCGATATTGTCATGAATCTTATTCCGAGTCTCTTGGCCAGTTCCCTGGCATCATTTTCAGAAGCTTCGGAAGAATATCTGGTCGGCATAAAGACTCCAATGACGTTATTTTTACCGAGAGCATCTACGGCCAGCGCGGCCACGATGGACGAATCTATCCCCCCGGAAAGCCCTATCACAACTTCTTTAAAACCGTTTTTCTGAGCGTAATCTTTAAGGCCAAGAAGAAGAGCATTGTATACTTGAGCAACCGGCTCCAGTTCTTTTACCTTATGAGCCGGGATTTCAGGTTTATTTGACTCAGGCATGGACACCGATATAGTCACAGCTTTCTTTGAGCGGCTTTTTACGGCCGGTATGTCGATATCGGCAATCAAGAGATCCTCTTTAAAAGCAGCCGCCTTTGCCATTATCTTTCCTTTATTATCCACTATCATGCTCTGCCCGTCGAATACCAGCTCATCCTGTCCGCCTACCATGTTCGTATAGGAAACAAATACCTTATTAGTCTTTGCCTGGTATCTGACCATCTCTTCCCTTTTGGCTATCTTACCCATGTAGTAAGGAGAAGAGCTTATGTTTATTATGAGGTCCGCTCCTTTAGCCGCCTGTATGGCTACCGACCCTTCCTTGTGCCATATGTCTTCGCAGATATTAGCCCCTATAACGATGTTACCCAGTCTGAATACCGATTGTGAGGGCGCGGCCTTGAAATATCTAAACTCATCGAACACCCCGTAATTTGGGAGCGACATCTTATAGCATACCCCGATGACCTTACCATTATGAATGATCGCCGCGGCGTTATATATATTGGTATTCTTTCGGTCAACAAAGCCTACGACCGCCACAATATTTCCTACTGATTTTGCCACTTTGCCAAGAGCCGATATATTATCCGAAACGAATGACGGTTTTAATAGAAGGTCTTCCGGAGGATATCCGGTTATAGCCAGCTCCGGGAAAGAGACTATGTCCGCACCCAGTGACTCGGCCTTCGCAAGATACTCCTCTATCTTGCGAGCATTCCCCGCAAGGTCTCCCACCGTGCAATTTATCTGTGCTAAGGCTAGTCTTATTTTGTTTTTCATAAATCGTCCAAATATAAAAGGCGTCCGAATCCAATCATAGGATTATGGACGCCTCAGTCCGTATAAATTAAAAATGTCTTCCGGCATTCATTGCCCGAAGACATCATTGTCGTCTCGAACTTCATAATAAGTATACCATTTCCTGCTTTTTTGTCAAGCCAAAAATTCTGACTTTTTTGTGTCTAACCTTTACTACTTCTTGCGCATATTCTCCATAAGGATTATAGCCTCTGCGATCTCGCGCATCGATTTACGCAAGTCCATACTCTGTTTTTGTATCTTCCTGAAAGCCTCATCTTCGGGCATACTCTGTTCGCGCATAAGTATACCTTTAGCGCGCTCTACGGCCTTACGCGTCTCGAGCTCTTCCATGACGGTCTTGGTCTTAAGCATTAAAGCACCGTTTTCGATGACTATAGCGGCCTGATTTGCGACAGCGGTAAGGACACTAATCTCTTCTCGTGAAAACTTATGTGTGTGCGATGTGTAGCTATTGAGTACGCCGATCACCTTACCTTTAAATGAAAGAGGAACTGAAAGAAGGGATTTTAAGCCTTCTTTTATGGCTATGTTCTTCGATATGTACTCAGTCTCTTCGTCTAGATTATATATCGCGATCGGCTTATTCGTCCGGGCGACCTTGCCTGCGATTCCTTCTCCTACCCTGAGATTAGGTTTTTTATTGTATGCTTCGCTCATAGACTGAGTGGCTTTAAGGACAAGCTCTCCGGTCTTATCATCTATAAGCATTAAAGAGCATATCTTGGAGTCCATAACCTCGGCCGTCACTGTCACTATAAGTTTAAGTATATCATTGAGATATAGATCCGAGGTTATAGTGCTGGCAACCTTGGATATTGCTTCCAGATGTTTTTCATATGAAGCTTTTTTATTTTTATTAACTGCCACTTTTGTCACCTTCTTCGCATGGGGCAATGTTAGTTCCTAAAAATTTAGGATCGAAATCTTTTGGTAATTCTTGCGCCCAGCCATCATTTAATCCTAAAAGGCGCGCCTCGTCAACTACATTCGCATACTCTTCCCTGCAAATGCCGTGTGATATATCCGAAAAGTTATAAGCCTTGAATGTAGGATAGTACTGGCTCATTATGCTTAAGTATGTCTTTTTAGATATTTTTTCTTTAATAAATTGCAGTGTTTTAATGGTGCCGGATATGCCTTTCGGTAAAACCAATAAGCGTATTATTATACCCTTTTTAGCAATCCCATTGTTATCTACGCTGAGATCCCCAACCTGTCTATACATCTCTAAAACGGACTCCCTGTCCCGATCTACATAGTCAGGGGCATCCGAATACGCTTTAGCCATGGCATTATCGGAATAGCGCATATCGGGCAAATATATATCCACCACCCCTTCAAGTGCCTCAATCGACTCTTTAAGTTCATAGCCACTTGTATTGTAAACTATCGGTATCGACAGGCCTTTTATAATAGCCTCTTCCAGCGCTGATAATATTTGAAGTAGATAATGTGTAGGGCTTACGAAATTAATATTATGACATCCTTGCTTTTCGAGAGAAAGCATCATGTTTGCCAATTCACCGGTCGAAACTTCCTTGCCTTCATCCAGCTGACTAAAGCGATAGTTTTGACAATAGGCGCACTTCATGTTACAACGAGAGAAGAATATAGTTCCTGAGCCTCTTTCACCTGAAATCGGAGGCTCTTCTCCATGATGAGATATATAACTGTATACGGAGGCCTTCAGTCCTGCGCGGCAATACCCGATTTTGCCATTAGTTCTGTCGACCCCGCACTTTCTTGGGCATATACGGCAGTTTGAGAGCGAATCCTTGAAGTGGACGATGGCTTTTGTTACGGAATTTAAATTGCTCACCTTGCGGAATACTTTCTCGCGAGAGTAAATACAAATAGGCCGGCTAGGAACACGCCCAGGAAGGCTTCTGCGGCCGCGAGCATCCTAAAAGCGGATATAGGCTTAGGAATGAAGTCCCCATAGCCTACCGTTGTATAGGTTATGGTGCTGTAATATATATAGTCTACCCATCCGGGGTGTGTGCCCGGCGAGGCAGGATATTCTATGGCTCCTAATATGCCGTATAGGACGGCAAATCCAAATATACAGAATAGGGCCGAAAGTATTATTCTGTAAGGCTTTTCCCCGTATCCGCACAATATATTCATGATGAGGCTCGGTATATATTCCAGACTGCCTTTTTTCTTTAGTATTAGCCTCTCCATTGTCTTTTCTTTGAATGATGCCCAGCTGGCGTCATTATAGCGGCCCGTAGATGTAAATAGTTGTTTTATATTCCTATAGGATTCCTCGGCAGATAGTTCCCCGTCTTCGTTTATACGGCATTCATCTAGAGGACCATTTCCTTTTGAAAAACTAGACTTGGAAACAGATCTGACGCCATTAATAGAGGCATGCCACATCTTAATATCAAAAAGCTTGGCATTCCAGAAGTCGGCTGATGATATATCCGCCTCGGTCATATTTGCCCCGGAGAGATCTGAGTTCCATAAGCGGGAACCGGACATGTTGGACTTAGTAAGATCCGCGCCGCGAATGTCGCAGTGAGTGAAATCGCATGAAGACAGGTTTGCCCCTATGAGTGATGCGCCTTTAAGTTTGGAATCAAAAAAATGGGATTCGGTCATGTCCGCCTGTGAAAGATCGGCGTCTGAAAGGTCGAATTTCTCAAAAAGCACCCCCTTCAAAGATGCTTTTTTCAGGTTACAGCCTGCGAGGTTGCGATTTTCTCCTGATGCGCGGACAAGCCCTTCGGCATAAGAATCCTTACTGCGTATGTGGTCCCAGCAAAATTCGGCAGAAGCCAGAGCTAGTTCATCGCAAGCTTCATGGCCGCATTTACGCTTTAAGTTTAGCATGATTCATCCGCCCTATGCGTTACGTTTCTATCTATAAAATCTATAACGATTCTTTCTTTTTTCGGCTCCAAATGAACGAAGGCTACGCCCATTCCGGGGTACGCATGCGGCTGGATCTCTTTATCGGCTAAGTATATAACTCGACCTAGAGCCGCAAGTTTTTTTGTCTCTCCGGGAATAATGAGGGACAAATTCAGCAGACTATTAAGCGGAAAGATATTCTTAGTGTGGATATACATTCCCGCCGCGCTGAAGTTTAACACCATGCCCTCAAAAGCTTTCTGGTCATTAACGATGCCTGAAAGCTTGTAGCTCACCGTAAGGTGAATATCGAGTCTTTGGAATTTTCTGCGTAAATGGGTAAGAGAGGCTGTATTAAAAAAACTATCAATAGCCGATTTCTCATTCGAGTATGCTTCAAATACGGCCTCGAGCTTAGCTACCTTTAATAGCTCCGTCACAGAAATAGGTACGTTCAGGAGCTTGAGGCTACCTTTATGGTTTATTGCATTCTTATATGCGATCGCCAGTATCGATAATCCGCTATAATCGACCATACCGACGTTCTCAAGATTAATCAAAATATTCAGCTTACCGGAATTGACGAGCCATCCGACAGCCTCTACTATTTCGGAAGAGTTTATATCAATATTACCTTCGACGTCGATTATACTGACCTGCCCAGATTCTCTTATCCGTGCCGACACGATTAGCTTTCCTATCTCATTAAATTTTGTGGGTCTAACGGCAAATTGTTTTTTCTTATCTCGAAATGAATATGGGGTTCTATCAATTTAGAGTTCGCATTGCCTGTCTTTCCTACCGTGCCTATAATCTGCCCCTGCCTTACTAGAGTCCCCGATTCTATAGACCATTCCGAGAGATGTCCGTAAAGAGTCGTCATGCCGTCAGGATGGTATATAAGCACATATTTACCATAACCGGTCGGGACGTTCAGACAGAATGCCAGGCCGCTTTTAGAGGCCCTTACCGGCGTTCCTATAGGAGCCTTTATATCTACGCCTGAATGCGTTCGTCCGTTTCGGCGCTTAGAGCCAAATACGCCGTCACCGTAAGCGTCATTTCGGACGATCGCGCTTTCACCAGGGCTTAATTTTATAGGATACTTAAACGCCGGCTCAGTCAGCCAAAATATGCCTACTGAAACGGGCTTATAAAAGAGAGCTGTTACTATAACTGCCGTTAAAGCCGAAATTATGATTAGTTTTAGTTTGTTCATATTTTAAATAAAAAAACCATACCTTTTTTGCTGGATATGGCTAATTAGTATATTTTCGTATTATTCCTTCGCCGCTTCTACCGGTATTTTAACAGTGTCTTCAACAGCCTTTACTACGGTCTCGGCCGTTCCGGTTAAAGGCTCGACGATCATCTCCTTGGTCTTATTAAAATCTCCGGTTACTACTTCTCCTACAGTCTTCACTTCTTTTGTAATAACTTCTGCGCTCTGCGAAGCGGTGTTGGTAACTATTTTTACGGAATCATTAAGCACGTTGGCGGGATAGCTAAATATTTTCCGCACAAAATCCTTCATCTTCTGGCCGAAGGTATCTTTTTTTATAGGCTCGCCGGCCGCCAGGGAAATACCTGCAGGCAAAAGAAAAAATACAATAATTATACATGTTAAAATCTTCATCACAGCCTGGTTGACCGACTTGCCATCGGTTCTTCCCTTGGCCTTTTCAAGCACAAGCTTCATCACCCTGCCGGTGTCCTTTTTTGTGGCGGCTCCCGTCTCGGCGATCGCTTCTTTTACCATCACGGTGAGCTCATCGGCTGTCATCTGCTTCGGCATGTACGTTTCAAGAATCGTCAATTCCGATTTCTCTTTATCGACCAGATCCTGTCTATTGCCCTTTTCAAATTGCTCGATGGAATCCTTATGCTGCTTTATCTGTTTTTGTAATATCTGGAAAACATCGGCTTCCTCGATATTTTTAAGTTTCTTATTTATCTCTTCAAACCTTATTGCCGATATAAGCATCCTCAATACCGACAATTTTAGCGCATCGCCTGACTTCATCGCGATCTTCATATCATTCTGCAAAAGTTCATATAGGTTCATAGATTCACCGTTTGTTATGTCTTTCGACAGCTTTTGGCCCGTGTTAAAAATTTCTTTATCGGATTCAGGTAGTCTATTATAAGTTTTCCGGAAAGATGGTCCAATTCATGCTGAATGGCTTTTGCTAGCAGTCCCTCGCCTTTTATCTGCGAAGGTTCACCTTCCCCATTAAGAAAATTCACTACCACAACCTTCGATCGTTTTATCTTTATGCATTCACCGGGTACGCTTAAACACCCTTCCTCCGATATAACCGTACCCTGTTTTTTTATAATTACTGGATTTGCCAGTTTTAATAGCCCATCCCCTATATCTATAACGATTAAACTTTTAGGCACCCCCACCTGCGTCGCAGCAAGTCCCACTCCCCGGCCCAAATACATCGCGAGGGCCATATCAGAAAAAAGCTCCTTCTCTAAAGGGCCTACCGATTTTACCTTATCTGCTTTTACGCGCAGATCCGGATCTGGAAAAACCCTTATCTTTAATTTGGCCATGGATCCTGTTTTTCCGGTCTACGTGCACGACGCGTACTTTGCGCCCCTCTGATTTCTCATCTTCCACAAGTGCCGTAGACAATATTATCACTAAATCCCCGGCCTTGCCCAGGTGCGCCGCCGCGCCGTATAATCCTATTGTTCCGGCTCCGGCCTTTTCTTCGATCGCATAAGTCTCGAATCTGGAACCATTATTGATATTGACGACTTGCACTATTTCTCCCGGCTTTATATCCGCCGCTTTTAGGAGGAGCTTATCGATGCCTATTGAACCTTCATAATGCAGGTCTGCCTTCGTTATTGTCGCGCGGTGTATCTTTGATTTACACATTATCCTGAACATTTATCTTTTCCTTTACTGGGGTTTTCAGATATTTTGTACATAAGATCACAGAGGTTCTTCAGAAATGTATTCTTATTGTCCTCTTCTATGTCGGTGAATTCAAGCCCCACATCCAAAGGAGACTTGTCTTCGAGAGAAACCCGTTTTTCCCATACAACTTTCGCTCTGGCATGTATTGGATTAGCGGCGCCTATCATGGAAAGCTTTAGTTCCAGGGAGTCACCCTCATGTATATCCCTGTCGTCGGTTTGAAATCTCAATCCATCGGCCGATATGTTTGTCGTAACAGCCTTAGACACCTTTTGACCGTTCCCGGAGAAATAGGCTATCTCCACAGGTGTATTTAGCCTTATATATCGCCGCCTCTCCCTAAAACCGTCTTTAGACTTTACCATATAGAGTGCAATATATCATACGACGATAACACCGTCAATAAAAAAGCAGGGCCACTGTAAGATGGCTCTGCTTTTTTAAAATTCCTCTTCTATATTATTGTATCTGAGTTTTAAGCTCGTCGGGATGAACCGGCATTTTATCGTAATCTCCCATCGGGAAAGAAACGACATCGGCTATTCCTGACACCGTCCTCGGGAACGCTTTTCCTACACCTTTAAGCGTACCTGCGGTCAGTCCCCATATAGGGTTCTTTGAATCTCTGGTAACCTGTATTATTGATTTCGGTATATCCGTCCAACCAAACAGTATGTTCTTTACGCCTCTCTCTGCCTTCATACCCGGTTTATGGGCCAATGAGGGAGTGGTCGCCGAAGCGCCGGCTATCGCAGATTTATTCCCCGGAGTTATGTTAGTCTTAACATCCGCGGCATATGAAACACCAGTAATAAATAATGCTATTAAAATAATCGCCACCAATATTTTAGTGTTCATTACTTGTTCACCCCCTTTATTTGTGAAAAGTATATCATACGGTATTAATGATGTCAAATCTATTTTAAATGACAACCGTCTCTTCCCGTTTTATCCATCCGACGATACCGTCCAGCATCTCTTTGTTCGCCTGATAATAGGTCCTATGAACGAAATCGGTTATCTTGTTGCCTAAGAACCGGCCAAGTAATGCATAATAGACCAGCACCCTTCGGTCATTTCCACCTTCCTGAAGCGCCGCGTCTATAAGAGACGCGCATTCCGGATAAAAAGCTTCATCTTTTCTGCCCTGTATGATAAGCACCGGAAGTTTTATATCTTTAACTACCTCTCTTATCGGCTTAGCTTCCGATCGCCACCTAGAGTCGGCCATAAAGCGCCGCTTGTCCAGTATAGAGGTCCAGTTGCCTTTTGCCGAAGCGATCTTTTCGGGTGTTTCACGGAAAAACTGCTCAAAAAGAGTCGAGTCTCCCTCCTTACAATTTTTTGGCAAGACTGATCGGATCAGTTTTTCCAATTTTTCTTTTTCCCCGAGAAAAAGGTCAGGCGACATAAGTATCAGTGATTTAATTTTACTTTTATCGGACACCGACCTGAGCACAAGATCGGCTCCTTCGGCATGACCGGCGGCCGTTATCTTTAGTGGATCTACATATTCGCGGGATGCGAGATATTCCGCGGCTGATTTTATATCATCAATTTCATCTGCCTCCGAATATGATAGATAAGAACCTGCGCTCGCGCCTACGCCTCTTTTGTCAAAACGCAGAACGCACACGCCATTCTGTGAAAGATAATCAGCGATTGAATCAAAGAATCCTTGATTGCTGCGGTCTTGAGGACCATCGCCCCAAACCAGAATAACAGCGGGATACCTTCCTTTTGTCTTTGGAATTGTAACGGTGCCGGAGAGGTCTACGCCGTTACTTTTAAAAGTCACATTATTTGATATGTAACCGCCGTCCGTAAATGGGTAGGCTTTAGGCTTTGGCTCATATGGCTCAAATGTCCTCGTAATGGTCATCCCCTCGTCGGGCGAGTCGATCTTTATTACAGCCCTGTTGGACTTAGCTACCCATATATTAAGATAGGGATAATTCCTTATCTTCACTATAAGTTTTCTTGTCATTATTTTTCTGTTGCCTATCTTGAGATATTCATCCTTTATAGATGTGATTGCTACTATTACCTTTATCGGAGGTAGTTCGGGAGATAAAACAGTAAGGGCTTCAAATATTTGAGACCCACCCTCTTTAAAATCATAGTTTTCTATCAAAGGAAGATACGTAATAGGCGAATCTTTTTTAAATACAAACGGGTCTTTCCCTATGGCAATATCTTCCAGATATACATAGCCCGGCCCGGATCTGGATACGAATGATACTCCGGGATCCTTCTTTTCAATATAAACTGATTCGATTTCCTTGGGGGAGTATTTCTCTTTTGAGTAGCTTTCCAGAGCATGCTTGCCGCTTAAGGTTATCCTCTCCCTTGTCTCGGCGGCATCCTGAAGGAATGGCATGTTGGAAGAAGATTTGTACACAAAACGATCTTCGGTCTGGAATTTATCGATGTTTATTGACCCTATGTTGCATCCGTTCAAAGTGACCTTATAATGATAGATCTGATGCTTCTCTTTATCCATATAGACGAACGAGCCTATAAATAATAAAAAGCCGGCAATAAAAAATATGATGACAGCGGCATAGATGGCTCTCATTAATTATTCCTTAATATGTTTTACATATACCTTTGCGTTTATTCTATCGAGCGAATATTGGTACAATCTCTTTGATTCCTCATTCTTTAACTCTTTATAAGCGATATATCCCACCAGCGTCAGTATAAGAACGCTTGCCAGGACAAATCCTGAAACCAGTGTCACTGCAAAACTCTTCCTCTTTAGAAGCATCTTCTACGCGCCCTTTCTGTAAATATTGCGTATCGATTCAAATATAAGCGCATACTCTTTTGTTTTATAGTCGGGGTATGTCCATGGCCACGAGTTATAGCATTTATCCTGATAGAAAAGCGTTACTTCGGCAAATATGCCGCGCGGCATGGGTATCCTGTGAGTGTAATCTTTAGTAGAAAACAGCACAAGCTTCGACATATCAAGATATCCGGGATCTATGTTAACGCGTCTCTTCCCGTCAAGTACGAACTTTTTTTCCAGAGCATTGGTTCTGATTTTTGCCTTATAGGCTGATTCCGGACTGACTGGTCGGTCAAAACTAAAAAACACCCTTTTAAGCCGAGAGCCCATTTCATCATTATAATATTCTGTATGTGTAAAATCCATGAGGGGGCTCTGGAAATCAATTTTTCCGAACATCTTCTCGAGCAATTTTGAAGTCTCGTATATGAGCTTTGGCTCTCCGGAAAATATGCTAGCGATAAGCTTAGCTTTGCCGCGCTTAAGTCTCTTCTTCATCTTTTTAAGCCTTAAACTTCAGAAGAGGATGGTAATGAGCGTATATAGTTTATGACGCTGGAACTTGACTGTTCCTTTGTGCTTAAAAATTTTATCCCGTGATAAAACAGTCGCCTTCCGGAAGGATCATCACCCTGAAACTCCTCGCTCCATAGTACTTCGCCTTCGACCTTTGCCGATCTTCCGCTATCAGGTAAAACAATTACAAATTCCAGAACTGCGCCCTGCCCAAATTTTTCGGCTATAAGGATTTTGAGTCCGCCTTCGGATATATCGATCGTGTATGCATTATTTTTAAACATCGATTTTTTTGCTACCGAATACGAAACTTCCAGCTTATTTTTAAATCTTGTGTGGCGCCTGCGGTCCTTACCCGACCAGTATTCTTCCAACGATGCTTTACGATTACCTTTCTTAGACAAATTTATCTCGCGCGTGTATATCATATACAGGACGACGCTTAGCAGTATTATAAAGGTTATTTCTACAAGTAGGATCATTAGTATCTCCTGAAAACGGTTACTTCTTCCCTTCGATATAGCTCTTTATTACGCTTTTATCTTTTTCCGAAAGGTTGTCAAAAAATATAGCCACGTCGAAATGTTTTATGGCGCCGTCTATTATTACCGCATGCTCCCGAACCACCACCCCGTCTACCTCTAGTGGTTTTAAAGCCTTATCATCCCTCATCATATCGGGCACCATGATGGCGATCTTTACTCTGGACATGAGAGGTATCTCTCTTGCGATTTTGCAATATAAACCGGATGCGCTTATGTCCGTGGTGTGCGTCATGGTGTCAAAGTCGCCGGTATCTAGCTTGACCGCCAATCTCTCGTCATGTATTCTGGGGAATTTTCTGCGTTCCTGGTTAGTCATTAATTATCTCCTTTAAACATATTCTACATCTTCCCCTGAAGGTTTTCAAGTTTTTCGATCCACTTTATAGCTATCGATTTTTTTAGAGAAGCCATAAAGCCCCATCTTCTTGCCGAGTTCGCGGTACTCTCCCTGTGTATATACAAAAGGCTGAGCTAAATCGTAATCTATTGCTCCGGATGGCTTTAAGATATTGTCATCTGCATGGACTGATACCACCTCACCTAAAAAAAGATCATGGGTTCCAAGCTTAATTATGCTCTTGAGAACGCATTCGATATTCACCGGACATTCGGCTATCATGGGTGACGAGACTTTCGAAGACGCCTGTTGAGTGAATGAGCATGCTTTGAACTTATCAGTATCTTTTCCGGTAATTACACCGCAAAGATCCGTCTCATTTAAAATTTTTATTGAAGGGATGTTTATTACAAAATCTTTGGTTTCGCTAATCAGTCTGTGGGAAAACCTGGACGGCCGTATAGAAAGCCCCAGCATAGGCGGTTTTGAACAAACGACACCGCACCAGGCCAGCGTAATTATATTCGTTTTTTTAGCGCTTTTATCTATACAACTTACCAATACAACAGGAACGGGATAAAGCGCTTCGCTTGGAGGAAACTCTATCTTGGGCATCGTAAGTGTATTTCGCTATTTGCTACCGCCTAAGCCTTAGGCTCCTCTTTCTTATCTTCTTTTTTAAGAGTCGTCTTGAAGCATCTTTTGGAGCAGTAGTATTTACCATCCCTGTAGTACCAGCGTTTCTTCTTTATTGACTTTTTGCAGCCGCCGCAATTTGAAGGCTTTTCCTTCTTTACCTTGGCTTTGACTTCTGCTTTAGGATCGGCCGGCTGCGCCGGAGTCGAAACATTAGCTGTCGTTGCCGCCGGAGCTTCGGGGGTCTTCACTGCGTTCTCTTGCGACTTTACTTCACTTGTTTCTTCTTTTTTTTCTTCACTCATAAATTTTCCAGTCCTATTCCCTGCCCTGTTAACGAGAATCGCTCAGGGGTTTATCGATCAATTTAAGCCACTGCAGGTATATGTACTCTAAGAGCCTTCCTTTGTCTGAGCCGTCTATGCGCTTAAAACGTAAACCGGTCTCGTAATACCGATCGTCTTTTAAGTGCACCTTCTGCCATGCAACTTCACATGAAGCGAAGATAGGGATATTATCCCCAGGCACATCCATTGAAAGGTTTATCTCATCACCTTCCCTAAGCGGCTTCTCCAGTAAAACAAGAGCGCCTTCTTTAGATATATTTTTAACCTTTGAAGTTGCCTTGTGCTTGCCTTTAACTATGTCGCATAGGGCACTCAGTGCTGTCTCAAAGCGTAAAAATTGTCTTCTCTCGGTCACTCTCACCTCTTATTTTTTATTATTATATTACAAAAAAGATTGAATAGCAACATAAAAAATAAGGGGATAAATTTTATTTATCCCCTTATTTTTTGTCCCAAGCTTATCTTAGAACAATAATTACTTCTTAGCCTGCATTACATACTCTGGCTCGATAACCGGGGTATAGCCTTCCGGTATCGGGAACGGGAATGTAACTGTTTCGTACACTCCAGCGCCGGTTCTGACTATCGTCATGCCAACGCCTTTCGCCAACCCGATCGTGATTCCGGATAGAACGTTATCCTCGACGCTAGTGTCGTATATGTTCTTCGGAAGCTCGATCCATCCCGTGACTACGTTAGCTAATCCTCTGTAAAGCTTCTTGCCCATATCCTGAGCATAGCTTGCAGTGGCTATATTAACGATCATCAATATAGCTACACATATGATAATGCCCTTTATTAGATTTTTCATTGTCTTGATTCACCTCCTTCGCATTGAATTTGTTAAAAGTATAACACATCATATTATCTTTGTCAATAGCCAGCGAGCTACTTACGACGATGGCTCTTCAGTATCTCTTCCACTATCCCGGTTATGTGCTCCCGGTCTTCCGGTCTTATATCAATAAATTCTATGCCTGTATCAAATAGGTGTTCACCTTTTTTGGCCTGAGACTTTTTAACCACCCACACTACAGTACCTCCGCATTTTATAGGAGGATTATCGCCTGTACCTATGAATAACTCGAGGTCCACGCCCTGAAAAAGACCCAGATCATCTTTTATCATGACGCAAATCCCTCCAGCGCCAATATTCTCAGTCTCGGTCGAGATGATCTTCGACGTCAGCCTCTTTTTTATTGATATAAGGCATTTATAGTTGCCCCTCGGAAACTTTCTTCGATTTATTCCATCCCACATATAGTGTCTCCTATTTTAATTCTGTAATGCGGGTATAGTATACACAAGGCTCTGTCGAAAAGCAAGTCAAAAAAGTCCACTCGCAGATAGAGACATATTTTCGTGACCACCTTCGTCAAAGCTTTTAGCATGAATTAAAAGGCTACCCGGCCAGTGGGCTTCGCCTAATTTTGATCTCAAGGGAGATTAGGTCTTATGTAGCTATAAAGTTTATATATGTTCTTATGGATACGATTTAGCTTATATATTTTCATTTAGTGAATACCTGATCAAAATTTACGGCTCAACCCACATGGCCCGGGTAGCCTTT
>Ga0268280_1000672_pt1 | contig 26866 bp, 25 predicted proteins | sample saktaG_9_FD_190139 | JGI IMG/M metagenome (GOLD analysis project Ga0268280, IMG submission 190139) | Saline water microbial communities from Sakinaw Lake, British Columbia, Canada - sak_2011_5_24_40m | ecosystem: Environmental > Aquatic > Non-marine Saline and Alkaline > Saline ...
CGCATGACCGGGGCGTGACCTGTAGAGACAACGAGTTAAACAGCTGGATTGAGTGACCGAATGAAAGTACGATCGTCAGTAAAACGACTGTGTGAGAAATGCCGGATCGTGCGCCGCAAAGGCGTGATCCGTGTAATTTGCACGAACCCGCGCCACAAACAGCGCCAGGGCTGATGCCCTGCAACCACAGCAAGGTGATGTATGCCACGTATTGTTGGAGTAGATATTCCGCCCCAGAAGCGCGTTGACGCGTCGCTGCAGTATATTTATGGCGTGGGCCTGACCACGGCCATGAAGGTGCTGGCGGCCACCGCCATCGAACCGGGCCGGCGCGCCCACAGTTTGACCGATGATGAGATCAAGCGCATTGCCCAAGCCCTGCAGCAGTTTCTGATCGAGGGTGACTTGCGCCGCGACGTGCAGCAGAACGTCAAGCGCCTGATCGCGATCAACTGCTATCGTGGCTCGCGCCATCGCAAAGGCCTGCCGGTCCGCGGCCAGCGCACGCGCACCAATGCGCGCACACGCAAGGGGCCGAAACGCCTGCCGGCCGTCAAGAAGAAAATAGAAGCGAGCAAATAACGCGGCGCGGCGCCTGGAGGCGCCACCCGCTCGATGCATGTAAGGAGCATACCGCATGGCAACCAAAACCGCAGCAACAACGCCGGCGCAACCCGGCAAACGCGTCAAACGCAAAGTGACGAAGAACGTGCCCCAGGGCGTCGCCCACATTCAGGCCACGTTCAATAACACGATCGTCACGATCACCGACCGGCGCGGCAACGTTATCGCGTGGTGCTCGGCCGGTATTCTGCAATATTCCGGCGCGCGCAAATCGACCGCGTTTGTCGCGGCGCGGGTGGCCGAAGAAGCCGCCAAGGCGGCGATGCAGCACGGCATGCGCGAGGTCGAAGTGCACGTGAAAGGCCCGGGCTCGGGCCGTGAATCCGCCATTCGCGCGCTGGAAAGCGCCGGCTTGGCCGTCAGTTGCATCAGCGACGTGACGCCCGTGCCGCATAATGGTTGCCGCCCGCGCAAACAGCGCCGGGTCTAGGCCGCTTTGTTCTTGAGATGACTTGTAATCCACAGCATATGATGTGATCTATGGCCAAGTATGTAGGACCTGCCTGTAAGTTGTGCCGCGCGGAGGGAATCAAACTCTTTCTGAAAGGCACACGTTGTTTCACGCCCAAGTGCGGTTTTGAACGCCGCCCGAATAATCCCGGCATGCATGGCCGGCAACGTCAAAAGCCGACCGAGTACGGCACGCAGTTGCGCGAGAAGCAGAAGATCCGCCGGATTTATGGCGTGCTCGAACGCCAGTTCCGGATATATTTTGCCCGCGCGGCGCGCGCCAAGGGCGTCACCGGCGAGATCCTGATGTCGCTGCTGGAAGCGCGGCTGGACAATGTCGTCCACCGGGCTGGGTTCGCGCCGTCACGCAAAATGGCGCGCCAATTGGTGAATCACGGGCTGGTCGCGATCAACGGCAAGAAAGTCACGATTCCCTCCTGCCAGGTGCGGCTGGGCGAGGTGATCACGCCCTACAACGAAAAAGGCCGGACCAAGATCGGCGCCGAAGTGCAGGTCAACGAGGCCTATGTGCCACCCGAATGGATCGCGGTGGACAAGCCCACGCTGGCGGCGACCATCGCCCGCATGCCGCAGCGCGCCGACGTCAATCTGCCGATTAATGAATCCTTGGTGGTCGAGCTGTACTCGAAGTAAGCACAGGTAGCAACCATTTTACCCGGTGAATAGATATGTCTCTGCAATTGAAATTTGAAATGCCCAAGGGCGTCATGGTTGACGTCGCGACGAAAACGGCCACCTATGCCAAGCTGACCGCCGAACCATTTGAGGCCGGCTTTGGTCACACGATTGGCAATGCCCTTCGGCGCGTGATGCTGTCGTCGCTCGAGGGCGCCGCCATCACGACCGTGAACATTGACGGCATCTCGCACGAATTCACCACCATCGAGGGTGTGTTCGAGGATGTCACCCACGTCGTGCTGAATCTGAAGAAGGTCCTGTTGCACGTCGCCAGCCGCAAGCCCTTTGAATGCCAACTCAAAGCCAAAGGCCCGTGCGACGTGACGGCCAGCATGATTCACCTGCCCAGCGGCGTCGAGATTCTCAATCCCGAGCACAAGATTTGCACGTTGACCGCCAAAAAGAATTTGCAGATGGAATTGAGTGTCGAGGTTGGCCGTGGCTATCGCCCGTCCGAACTCAACAAGGGCGCGCATCTCTCGATCGGCACGATTCCGATTGACTCGCTCTTCTCGCCGGTCAGCAAAGTGAAATACGCGGTCGAGGCCGCGCGCGTCGGGATGAAGACCGACTATGACCGCCTGGTCTTCGAAGTCTGGACGGATGGCCGCGTCGATCCCGTCGCTGCCACAGTGCAGTCCGCGCAGTTGCTGCTCGACCATGTCCAACTTTACCGCAACGCCGGCGAGCCGATGTATCTGCAGGCCGCCCCCGAAGCGCCGGCCGAGCCGACTGCGGAAGCCACCGCCGAAGATGAAAAAATCGCGGCAACGGACAGCGCCCGCCTCGAAGAACTCGGCTTCTCGAAGCGGATTGCCAACACCTTGGTCAAGGCCAAGCTCACCTCGCTGGCCCAAATCACACAATTGGCCGAACGCGAAGTGATGGAGCTGCGCAACTTTGGTGAAAAGGCGGTCGAGGAAGTCAAGGATGTCCTCAAGAAGCACGGGTTGGAGCTCAAGCGCGAACCAGCCTCGGAATCCGACATGGCCGAGCTCATGAAAAAGAGCATCAAACGCAAAAAGTAATCGCTTGTCAGCAAGGAACTAATACGTTATGCGTCATCGCAAGAACACAGACAAACTCGGGCGCAAGTCCGACCACCGCGCCGCGACCTTATCCAATCTGGTGACCAGCTTGATCAAAGCCGAGCGGGTTACCACAACCGAGCGGCTGGCGCGCTCCGCCCAACGCTTCGCCGAGAAGATGATCACGCTGGCCAAGCGCAACACGCTCTACGCACGCCGCCGGGCGATTGCGTTCATGCGGGCGAGCGGGCCTGGCGCCAAAATTGCCGTGCACAAATTGTTTGACGAACTCGGCCCGCGCTATGCCGAGCGGCAGGGCGGCTACACCCGGATTGTCAAACTGGGCATGCGCCGCGGTGATGCCGCGCCGATTGCCGTGCTGGAATTTGTCGGTGCACAGATTGCCGTCCGGACACGCAAGAAAAAGGTTGCGGAAGATGCGCTGGATGTCGAGACCAAAGTCGCGGGCGACGTGAGCGCCGCGTCCGCGCCCGCGGCGGATCCGGAAAAGGCCGTAAAGACACCGCCGGCAGCGGCGGCCAAGCCGGCCAAAGCGGTGCAGGAAGCCAAACCCGCGAGACCGGTCGCGCCCAAGACCACCGCCAAACCAGCCAAGGAGCAGCCGAAAGACCGCAAGGGTGGCTTTGGTCGTTTCATTAAGGGATTTTTTAAACACGGCGACAAGTAATCGCCAAACACCGGACCTGGTGCAGCTATGCCCTACGCAATTATTGAGACAGGTGACAAACAGTTCCGCGTGGAACAAGGTATGACCTTGGACATTCCGTGCGTTGAGACGGAGGCCGGCGCGGCCCTGACGTTTGAGCGCGTGCTGTTGTGTTCTGACGACACCACCGTGCGCGTCGGCACGCCCACCGTGCCGAATGCCGCAGTCAAGGCGACAGTGGTCGGCCCGACTCAGGGCAAGAAACAAGTTGTCTTCAAAATGCGGCGCCGCAAAGCGTCGATGCGCAAGACCGGCCATCGCCAAGACTACACCGCCGTGCATATTGACGAATTGGTCTTGCCTGCGTAATGGCTGGCCACGAAGGCACGAAGACAAGGAAACATTTAACGCTGCTTATTACATTGTTTCGCTGCGAAAGATTTTACTGAACACTGCAAACAGGACACACCCATGGCACATAAGAAAGGATTAGGCAGTTCCAAGAACGGCCGTGACAGCAATGCGCAACGGCTGGGCGTCAAGATGTTTGGCGGACAAGTCGTGAATGGCGGCGCCATTCTCGTGCGCCAGCGCGGCACGCGCTTCAAAGCCGGCGTGAATGTCATGCGCGGCAAGGATGACACGCTCTTCGCCCGCAGCGCCGGCGTGGTCACGTTCGTCAGCAAACGCAACGGCATCTACGTCAGCATAACGCCGCCACCGGCACCACCGACGGCCTGACGACTTCCGTCGGCAGACTGCGCCGGGCACACCGCACGGCGGGGTGTCTGCTGCCACCATATTCGTTTCCGCGCGGCCGCTTGGCCGCGCTTTTTTCTGCCAGCAAGGCACGCAGAAAACATATCACGAAAACGCGCCAGCAGAACTGGCGAACATTGACGGATGCTGAAAGAGAGTGGGAGCGACCTCCGTGTCGCGAATCTGCTGCATACACTGCAATCGCCGCACGGAGGCGGCTCCCACATTCATTGCACGCAGAGACCCCCACGACCTCGCGCCGCAGCTGCATGCCACGGCGGGTGTGCGCCGGCCGGCTATTTCCGCGCAGCGGCGATGCGGGTGGCCATGCGCCGGCGCTTTCTTGCGCCCAGGTTAGCCAAACAGTTGAACATCGTGGTCGCCAAGGTGTCATTGATGGTCTGCTGCAGCTTTTTGAGTTTGGTATGCAACGGGCAGATGCACATCCGGCCGCAGCCCGACGGCTTTTGCAAGCAGACATTAAGCATCAAAGCAGTGTCATCCACCGCGCGAATCACTTCGGCAACGCTCAACTGCTCGGGTGGTCGGGCGAGACGCAAGCCGCCGGTGCAACCGCGCAGACTTTGCACCATGCCGCTCTGCACGAGCAAGCGCACAATGACGCGCAGAAAGCGGTAGGGGATCTCCATGTCGCGCGCCAGATCCGTGGATGATATCCACTGCTGGCTGCGCATATTGCAGGTCAGGTACTCAATGACGCGAATGGCGTAATCTGCTTTTCTTGTGATCATGTAATGATTATACCACAACTGTGAGTTCTGGCGCGTGCGTGTCAACGAAAGCGGCTGGAAGCCGCTTCTACGATAAACACGACTTACTAATGAATACGCTTTCTACGTTGCAGCGTCCTTGTAGCCGCCCGCGGTGAGGGCGGCTTCTGCAGCCGCGGTTAGCGCCCGCGGCCACAATTGGCATGACACCTAGTAAGCGCATTCATTAGTAAAGTGACTTGCATGCGCCGCTGGCGGGATCATTGATAAATAAGATTGTGCAACAACACGCCGCCCACTCCTTCAATCTTTGCTGCCACCGAGTCAAGCACGGTGGGCAGCCGGAAGCATATAACTCTTCACTGCGCTGTTTCTCTTCGTGCCAGCGCCAGCAGCAGGCCGGCGCAGGCCAGCCCGGCCGGTTCCGGAGTTGTGGTCGCCGTCGCCTGTGGCACGGTGCCGTCGGTTTTATAGGCGATGCTCAAGCCGCTGCCGCAATACGGGTATATTTTGAAATAGAGAACGTAATTGGGGGCCAAACCACTAAAGGTACACTCGTGAACACCCGGCGCGACATTCTTCGCATCGGTCCCGTCAGCAACCGGCACGTTGTTGACTGGCGCGGGAATAGCAGCATAACTGGTATGGGACGCGCGAATGAGATAGCCATCCGGCAGCGGCGTGCCAGTGGCATCAGTCCATGTATCGAGGATCTGGGAACTGTCTACGGCCGTGGCGGAAAAAGCCGTTGGATAATTGGCCGGCGCCAGCGTGTCGTTATTGAAATAGGTGTCGCCCAACGACACCATGCCGTTCAAGGTGTAGACGCCACCTGCCAGTGAGCCGGCCGCGCTGGCAGTATCGGACAAATAGATGTCATAGTCGCCGCCGCTCATGTCTGCGGCACGGGCTGCCAAGCAGAGAAGCAGCACTGCCAGTGCCGGCCAGGCGCTCTGTTTGCGCAGGTGAGAGAATGTATTCATGAGAGACCTCCCGCATCACGGTGGATATTCGTTAAGTGTCCATGCTTATTGACTTGAACATGGCAGTCAAATTCACGCAAGAATTGTCCTCGGCGCTGAGGTTCATTCTGGGATTTCGAGATTGGTACCCATCTTTTCCACTTCAAAATGAAAGTCTATTTCAATCATGGTAGCGTCAGAGCCGTACGTATCTGCTGGATTTGCCCCAGCTCGAAACACACGGCCGATTAAGATGGCGGATTCCTTGAGGCCGGTTCCCGGAATGATCGGCAGGACGTCGAGGGCGTGGGTGTAGGTTGCTGCTGGAACTGCGTTTGTACTGAGAATCGTTGTGCTGGTTGTGCTTGAATATTGTTGACCAATCCACTTAACCTGATACTCAAGCCCCCAAACAACATTACCACCGCCAGCATACTTGGTGGTCCAATGGATATGCGGGCGCAACGCCGTGCCTTGCTTATACGTATGCGGGATTTGACAGGTGAAATTCAGTGATTCGGTCTTGGTTTTGTCAAAATCATACAAGTATAAGCCAGAGGTGCCGAGCTGCTTGTAGCCGGGATACAAACTACTGTTGGCGACATCGAGCGGGACGCGGATATCGTCCCAGACCGGCGTGGTCAGCAGCGGTGCGCCGGTCATGACAATGACATTGGTCGCGCCGCCGTAAATTGCAGCCCAGTTGGTCAGCACAATTTTCTGGGTTTGGTTGTTCATCACATATGCCGCGCTGGTGATTTTGCTGTTGGGGCTGAGCGCAGTCATGTCGCCCGTCGCATCGCCCACATACACTTTCAGATAGACAGCAACATCATCGTCAAACATACCCGCCGGCAGTGCCTCCATATTTGCAATGGTGGTATCGCCCAGCGGTACGGAAAAAAAGCCTTTGCTCACATTCAAGGCCACTCTTCCGGTGCCAGTGCCGTAACTTTTCCATACAACGACACTGTCCTTTATCAATTCGAATTGAAAGTATTTCGTTGCATCGACCGCACTGCCGCTTTCATACAATTGCCCTTGATAGGTGAGTTCGCGGGGTCCGGCGAATGCGCTGCTGATCAACAAAACGGCAAACAGGACGGCACTGAGTTTGATGGACATGTTCATGGGAGACTCCTGATTGATGGGTGACCTAACAGAAACTCGCGGATGCCGGCGGCGGCAGGCGTGCATGATGCTACGCAAAAGAGATAGCCGTTGGTACACCATAAGGTTAACGGCGGTTTTTACTGGCCCTTGGATGTCAGTATAGCATTAACGTGCCGCCATGTCAAGTTAAGGAAAAAGAGACCTGAAATACCGATATATGGAAGGCCGTTGTGTCGTGACGCTCAGGCCGCGTGGTTGTACGCCACGCGGGTGCGCCGAGACGGGCGCTTGCGATCCGGCAGGCATGCTGTCGGTAGCGCTGACCAACCTACGCCGAGCACGACTCAGCTATGAAAAGCGGGGCATGGCTCCCGCACGCCACGGTTCAGCTGCGCCGAACGAAGATGGTTGGGAGAGACGTTCAAAGACAAGGCCGCGGCGCGCGCCGTGGAAGATGCTGCAGACCAAGCCGTGCGGCTTGGCCACGCGGCACTTTAGTAATGAGTGCGCGTTCTACTTTACAGCATCCTTGCCGCCCGCGGCGAGGGCGGCTTCTGCAGCCGCGGTCAGCGCCCGCAGCCACAATTGGAATGCCAACAAGTAAGTGCACGCATTGGTTAAATGCTGCATCGCCGTGCTGCTGGCGGCGTGGACGGCTTTATAAAAAAAGAAGCCCCACCGAAGTGGGGCTTCTCGTACGTCGCTTTTGTGGTCAGAAGCTGATCAAGAGATCGCCGCTGATTTCAACGAGTTCCGTATTCACAAGTCAGTTCTCCTCGCGCTGCGGAAACACAACCGGGTTGGTAGGTCCCTCTCCGCGTCACTCAGAACGTGCGATTCGTATCGACCTGGTTTCGTAGTTATGAATCAAAGAACAAAATCAGAGAATCGTGGTCGTTCAGATTCCGCGTTACCCTGCCAACGCAATCCGATGTTTCTACCGCGTGTGGATTAGCTGCATTGGCAATCAACGGGATTGCCGGTTTCTATTGCTGAACACCACGTGGGTCGCTCGCGGCATAATGATACGCTGTCACATCACCTCCTTAACTGCCAACTTAAAAGCAACCTGCGGTGTTTTTGCCTAATCCATGGCTCGTCACCAAACAATCATTTCAAAAGAGCGAACATAGTATAGCAAATAAATATGCGTTTGTCAAGTATTTTCATAATCAGTTCATAAAAACAAAATAAGACATTGCAATGCATATGGTTATGATTTATGCTCAAGGTGCAAAGGCAAACAGGGAATGGCCTGCGGCGGTGGCCGGGGTGGCGACACCCAACGCCGCGCAGGCGGTGGCGCCGATGTCGGCGAAGGTCGCGCGCAGCCCCACGTCGCGCGCGGGCAGCGCGGATGCATACAGCAACACCGGAATGGTCTCGCGCGTGTGATCCGTGCCGGGGAAGGTCGGGTCGAGGCCGTGATCGGCGCAGAGCAGCAGCAGATCGTCGGCGCGCAGGCGCGGCAGCAACGCCGCCAGTTGGGCGTCGAAGGCCTGCAGGCAGTGGGCATAGCCGAGCGGGTCGCGGCGATGGCCGTAGATCATGTCGAACTCGACCAGGTTGACGAAGATCAAGCCGCGCTGAAAAGTGGCCAGTTGTTGGCCAAGCACGGCCATGCCCTCGGTGTTGGACTTGGTGCGCAGTGAGGCGGTGATGCCGCTGCCGGCGAAGATGTCATGGATTTTGCCGATGCCCAGCACGGGCAGGCCGGCGTCGCGAATGCGGGTCAAGTCGTGCGGTTCGGGCGGCACAAGGCTGTAGTCATGACGATTGGCGGTACGCGCAAACGTGGCGACGGTTTCGCCGACAAAGGGGCGGGCGATGACGCGGGCGACCCGCAGCGGGTCAAGCAGCGCCCGCGTCGCGGCGCAGATGTCGTAAAGACGTTGCAGACCGAAATGGGTCTCGTGCGCGGCGATCTGAAAGACGCTGTCGGCCGAGGTGTAGACGATCGGCAGGCCAGTGGCAATGTGCAGTTCGCCGAAACGTTGGATAATCTCGGTGCCGCTGGCGGTTTTGTTATGCAGCCAGCCGGCGACGCCGACGGTCAGTGCCCAGCGCTCCATGAACGCCTGGTCAAAGCCATTGGGGAAGGTCGGGAACGGTTCACGGGTGATGATCCCGACCATTTCCCAGTGACCGGTGGTGGTGTCTTTACCGGCGCTGGCCTCGCGGCAACGCCCGAAGGAGGCGCGCGGCGCGGCCACCGCAGGACAGCTGACAATCTGGCCGGGCGCGATGTTGCCGAGCCCAAGCGCTTGCAGCGTGGGCAGTTGCAGGCCGCCTGGCACGACCCGGCTCATATTGACCAGCGTATTTGCGCCGGCATCGCCATAGGCCGCGGCATCGGGTGCATCGCCGATGCCGACCGAGTCGAGCACAATGATAATCACGCGGGTCATGGTGTCAATGATAGCGCACCTGGCGTAGAAATGCAAGCTGCGACCAGATGCCGTTCACGTGCCGGGCGCGAAAATTACTAAAGCGGCCATGGGCCGCATTCAGGGAGTGCATTCACACGGATGAAGCAGTTGGCGTTGGCGCTTTAGCATGGATGGTGTTCTGCTGCACCAGCTGAAGCTTGTAGTCCAACTACGCCAAGTGGGAGTGTGCGCGTGGGCGTGATGATTTGCAGCCAAACAGATCACGGTGCGACGCTGCCAATCTGCTTCATCGGCGGACAAAATCGCGGTCGCAGCATCTGCGGCAGATTCGCGGCACGTCAAAATTGTTGAATGTGTGACGATATGCTATAATTAAACGTCAACAGGAACAATGACTATGGACGCACCGAACAAGCCACAGACGCTGCCATCGCTGACAGAGGTTATCCGCGCTGGTGGTGTGCATTATGAGATCAAAGGTGTCAGCAAGGGCACGGTGCTGCGCGCCGCATTGGATACCCTGCGCTTGCCGGCGGAGATTGACACGAGCTTTCTCCTGAATGTGCTGCTGGCGCGCGAAGAATTGGCGTCGACGGCGGTGGGCGGTGGCATCGCCATTCCGCACGTGCGCAATCCGATGGCTGTGACGCTGACGCACTCGATGGTTGCCCTGTGTTTTCTGGAGCATCCGGTGGATTATGGCGCGCTGGACGGTGTGCCGGTATGCTGTCTGTTTTTGGTGATCAGCCCGGACGTGCGCACGCATTTGCACTTGCTGTCGCGGATTGCGCTGGTGCTGCGCGACGAACAGATCAAGGCAATGCTTGCGCGGCGCGGCACGCGCGACGAGTTGCTGCAGCGGATCGAACAGCTCGAACGCGTGATTCCCGTCAGGTAGCCCGGGAAGACCGGCAAGAGCAAGGAGGACGTACAGCCGGAAATCCCCGACCCTCTTTACGAACGCGGGATTGCTGCGGAGACGCCAGAATCAGGGGCAGCCGGCGCCGGCGCGCCGGCCAGCAGTTCGGCGACACGCCAGTCGAGCGGGGTTGTAATTTTGATATTCTCCGGGTTGCTTTCGACAATCCGAATGGTGCCGCCATCCAATTCGAAAATCTGACAATCGTCGGTGATGGCGCTGACATCCTGCGTGTGACACCAAAGGCGCTCATAGGCGGTGACAAAGGCGCGAAAACGAAAGACTTGCGGCGTGGCCGCGGCCCACAGTGTGGTGCGATCCAGGGTCGCCTTGACGCAGCGCGTGGCATTGACGCTTTTGATCGTTGGAATGACCGGTGTGGCAACCAGCGCACCACCCATCTGCAGCGCGGTGTCGAGCGCGGCGTGGATAACGGCCGGGGTGACAAAGGGGCGCGCGCCGTCGTGTACGGCAACCAGGTCGGGCGTGCCATCCACCGCCTGTAGTGCGTGCCAGACGGAATGCACGCGGGTGGCGCCACCGGCGATGACCCGCACCCGCCGCGCCCACCCCGGCGCTTTGGCCAGCAGTGCGGTGACCTCCGCCTCGCTGCCGGGTTGCACGGCGACAATGATCTGCTGAAAGGCCTCAACGCCGGCAAGGGTGCCCAACGTGCGCAGCAACACCGGCACGCCGGCCAGCGGCGTCAGTAATTTTGAAAACCCCATGCGCTGGGATGTGCCGGCGGCGGGAATGAGTGCGACCGCGGTCATGCCAACTGTGGCAGTTCCGGCTGGCCCGTCGTGGTCGCGCCCGCCGCGGGTGCGGTGGCGGCTTGGGCCGACACGCTAAAGCGACAGCCAGCATCGAGCAATGCGGCGAACAACGCCGCCACATCAGGCGGCGCCGCGGGATCGATGGCCAGCGGCAAGCAGCCACAATCAAAAAAGCGCTGCAGCGTCTGAAACTGCTGCACCACTTGGGCGGGTTGGCTGCTGGCTTCCACGCAGATTTCCACGGGCCGGTAGGCCGGGATGATTGGTTCGAGCGCATCCGGATGCAACGCCAAGAAGCCAAACAATTCGGGGAACAAGCTTTGGTCGACCGCCGCCAGCCGCTTGCCGCACGCCAACGGTTCGCCCACCACCAGCCGGGTCTGCACGCCGTCATGCTGCGTGGCGTGTTGCACACTCGCGTGCAGCGCGCCCAACAGCACGCGCAAGCAGGCGCGGCTTTCCCCGCGGTCAAAGATGCCGGCGCCGGTCAGAATCGCAATTGCGCTGTCCAAACCGGCGATATCCAGGGCGGCATGCTGCGCCGTACCGGCCGTGCTGCCGGACTGCGTGCGCAAATACAGTGCGCGTTGATGGCAGGCCTGCACCGCCAGTTCGAGCGCGCGATACAATTCCTCAATGACGCCGTCGAGGTCGCGTTGCCGCGCGCGATACACAGCCTGTGGCAGATTGAGGGTGCAGTGGCTGTGCCAGGTGTGCAACGCCGGCTGTGCCGACCACGCGACGCCCCAGCCACGCTGATGCAGGGCCAGCAAGGCGGCGAGCAGCACGGCCCGTTCGGTGGGTAGACCCTGCAGTTGAAAGACAACATCCGGGCGTGGCGGCAGGTCGCGCAGGCCCAGCTCCAGCATGCCGGCTGCATCCGCGGCGACCTCATACGTGACGCGCTGGCCACGATTGAGCGGCGGCAACCACGTCAGGGCCTCATGCAACAGCGGCAGTGTGGCGGGCAGATCCGCCACCGAGTAGGCGACGCACGCGAGCAATCCATTCTGCAAATGCTGAAATGTTTCCCGCAGGTGCGTCTGCGCGCGCGGAAAGGGCTGCAGCACGCTGTAGACACCGGCGGGATGATCCAGGCAATCCAACGCGAGCATGCCGCGCTCGTGCGCGTCGGCGACGTCATCGGAATAAATACGTGCCAGCGCATAGGTGCGCGTGACCTGCCGTCCGATGGTCTGTGCCAACGGTGCGCCGGCCTGCACGGCGTGATCAACATCGGCAAAGGGGACGGCGACGGCGCTACGTTGCCGCAATGATGCCGTGAAGCCGCGGGCCAGCAGTTCGTTGTCGACCAGGGCGCGAATCAAGGTGGTGGTGACGCGCCGCAGATCGGACGACAGCAGACGCTCCTCGACGGCGCGCGCGATATCTTCCGCGACGCGGCGCGCGATGTGCGCCTCGCGTTCGAGCGCGTGCACAATGCGCGTGCGATCCCAAGCGGCGGTGCGCTGGCTGCCGTCAAACGCGACGTGCAGGGCCAAGTCGGCCGCGAACAAGGATGGCTGCAGCAGTTTGACGACCGTGCAGTGCATGCGACTGTGGTCGCGCGCGGCGCGATAGGCGCGATAGGCCTCGGCGGCGGTGCGCAAATTCACGCCCAGCAAGACGGTCTCAATCGCTTCCGCGATTGCGGCGGTAGTGGGAGCTGTCGTGGGAAAGCTCTGTTCGAGGTGCATAATGACGGCGTCGGCCAGTTCCTGGGCAAACACCGCGGACGAGACGGCCGCGCTCTCGGCGGCCGCTTGAATGCTGCGCACCAAGTGCTGTCGCTCGAACGGCACGAGACGCCCGTCGCGTTTACACACATGCGTGAGTGCGACTCGTGCCATAACGGTGCCGCCGCGGTCGGTTACTCGGCTGCCGTGGCGGCTTGCACTTTGCGGGCCTCGTCCATGAATTCATTGACATCCTTGAATTCACGATAGACCGAGGCGAAGCGCACATACGCCACGCCATCCAGTTCGCGCAGGCGCTCCATCACCATGTTGCCGACCAGGCGTGCCTCGACTTCGCGCATGTGCTGCTGCTCGAAGTGATTGAGAATCCCGTCAACCAAGTCTTCCAATACTTTGATGCTGACCGGCCGTTTGTGGCATGCGCGCCGCAAACCGTTGATCAGTTTTTCTTTGCTGAAATCCTGGCGGCTGCCGTCGCGCTTGATTACTTGTAGTGGCGCCTCAATGACTTCATAGGTCGTAAACCGATAGGCGCAGCCAAGACATTCGCGCCGCCGCCGTATCGCACGGCCATTGTGGGCACTGCGCGAATCCACAACTTTGTCTTCCGAATATCCACATTTGGGGCAGATCATGGAGCAGGTCTCGTGTCGGGTTACATACTACGCCGCTACAGTGATGTTTTGTATTATACGCAAAGGCAGAGCAAAATACAACTGCCAACATTATCGCGCGGCGCGATAATGTATGGCGGGCGATTTCCCGGCATACACCCAGATCCGGCGGTGCAAACACAGAAGCCAAGGCAGCCCCAGCAAACATGACGAACGCACGCGCGCACGCGGGTTGGGCGGGTGGGTGGGTGCGCAGAGACCCCCACGCCCTCGCGGCGTGGCTGAAGAAGATTGAGCACCCGGTGACGCCGCCGGCCTTGCGGCCAATCTCTGCTTCCACCGTCCCGCCAACGGCGGGGACAGGCGGGGAGCGGCAGCACCAACCCCGCCGCCCTACCTGGGGATGTCGGCAGGAAAAAATGCCCGCAGGCACTTCGCAGCGCGCGACGCGAACTCAACCCGCAATGCGCGGGCGCAACCACGCAGCACTGGCACAAGCCACAGCCAACGCTGCCGCAAGCATGAGGGGCACGACGTAGATCAGGACACCATCGTCCAATCCCCACGATGGCGATATTCCGAAAATGTGATGGGCGTGTAGCCGCATGTAGAATGCCGCGTACAGCACTGCGCTATATGCGAACCAGCGCGGCGAGACGCCGGGCAAAGCCGATAAGAATGCCCCCGCCGGCATGAGCACAAGCACGACTAGGTCAGGCGTAGTCAGTCGCCATCGCCATCTAGGCACAGAAAACCAAGCGCTCAGAAGGACGACCAGCAATGTCCAAGCTGTCATGCAAGCCAACGATGCGATTTTGTTTTTCATCGACGTCAGATGGAAAACGAACACTTCCTCATTTGACACCGTTACACAAATGCTATATACTAATAATAGTAGTATATAACACTTTTAGTGAGTTTTTTATGTACCGACCTTTAGCGTTTGGCTTCATGGCAGCACTTGTTTCCTTTGGCTCGCCCTTGTTTGCAGCACCGGTCAACGATATGTTCACCAACGCCACGGCAATTTCCGGCGTCAGCGGCGCCGATTCGGGCACGAGCATTGATGCCACGAGTGAACCGGGTGAGCCGGCGCATTATGCGAGTCAAGGACCGTATCATTCGGTCTGGTGGAAATGGACTGCGCCCTCCTCCGGCACGTTTACGATCACGACCATGGGCAGTCCCTTTGACACCATCATGGCGACGTACACGGGCGCCACGCTGGCCACGCTGGTCCAGCTTGCGCAAAATGACGATGACCCGCAAAACGCCACCGTCACAAGTTCCAACTCGGTCAATGATGTGGTGCCCGGCACGCAGTATTACATCGCGGTTGACGGGTATGGCGGCGCGAGCGGCGCGCTTGCCCTAAACTGGTACCTCACCGCGCCCGCACCGCCCACCAACGATATGTTTGCCACCGCCACCACGCTCAGTGGCAATTCCATCGCGGCATCAAGCTCAACGCGCCTGGCGACAGCGGAGACAAATGAGCCGGCGCATGGCAGCGGCGGGCCGTTTCATTCGGTGTGGTGGAAATGGACCCCGACCAGCGCCGGCACCATGGTGCTGGACACCATCGGCAGCGCGTGTGACACCGTGCTGGCCGTGTACACCGGGCAGACACTTTCTACTTTGGTGCAATTGGCGGCGGATGACAACAGCGGCGGCGGCACCGCCAGTTGGCTTTCTTTTCCCGCCACGGGCGGCAAGGCCTACTATATTGCCATAGACACCAAGACCGTCGAAGCCGAAGGCTCCGTGCGGCTGAATGGTTCGCTGGAAGTTATTCTTGCCAATGACAACGATCTCGATGTTGGCTGGATTCAGCGCTTTCCGTCCCAGCCGTTTGTCTGGGGCAGCGCCAATCCGCGGCACGACGGCTGGCCGGCCGTGGACCAAGTCATCACTTGGCGCGCGTTCATCAAGAATTTCAGTACCACCACCTATGCCAATGTGCCGTACACATGGTATTTTGACGGCACCGTGCTCACGTCGGGCTATGTGACCTTAGCGCCGCGCGCGCACACACCGCTGGATCTGCCGTGGGCCTGGCGTTTTGAGCGTCATCTGCTTATGTGTGAAATTGACACCAGCAACACGATCCCTGAATTCTCGGAAGTGAACAATCGGGTCACGGTGTTTACGGATGCGCTTGCCTGCGGCTTATGGGTTGAAAAAGATGTCTATGACAAGTTTCACGCGTATCAAAAAAATCTGGCGATTGAGGCCAACAGTTTTGAGGACTGGGCGCAACGTCATGTTGTCCGCTGGAATCAAATGTTTGAACGCGCCGTCTATCCGCTGGACTCACCCAGCGGCGTGTATGACCGCATCCGCATGGATCAGATCAACATTGTGCCGGATGGTGCGCTGCCGATTAACGGCGGCTATGCCAGCAACAATCCTGACGCGACCAATCGCACGGTTGACTTGATGTGGGGCAAGAATGATCCCAATGAATACACCACGTTCAATCAAATCGGCGATGACAAAAATTTCTATTTTGAAGATTCACTCATGCATGAATTAGGCCATGCGCGCTATTTGATTGACACCTACGGCTTTAATTTCCATGATAATCCGGCCGTGAATTCGCCACAAGGTTCCTATTGGAGCAACACCCTCATCACCATCAACGGCGCGTTGATCACCGGCACACCCTACTTGCCGTGCCGTCCGCCATGGTGGGATTCAGTGTATTTTCCGACGGATGTCGGTGATGTGGGGTATGGCCTGATGTCCAGCCCGAAAAATATGGTTGACCGCTATAGCGCCGCGCCCATGAATTTGATCGCCGGCTGTCGCGCGGTGCAAGGCAACCAGAATTCGCCCGGCAACATTGGCGTCTATCTTGAAGACTTGCCGACCCAAAACTGGGTGACCTGCAGAGACAGCTTTGGCACGCCCCTTTCCAACGCAACTGTCAAGATCTACCGCGCCGGCGCCGGCAGTTCAGACTGGTATGGCAAAAAATTCAGTGATCCGCCCAGCCTGACATTTACCACGGACGCGAATGGCGTGGTGAATGTGGGCCGCTGCCCGTTTTCGCCCGGCACCATCGCGCACACCTATGGTTTGTCGCAAGGCGATATAATTGTGCGCGTCGAGCAGGACGGCAGGACCGGCTTTGGGTTTTTGAATGCCATGGATTTCAACATTGAATACTGGCGCGGCAACACCGCCAGCGCCGCGTATGACCTGCGCGTCGCGATGCTCAGCAGCAATCAAAACACGCTTGCGGGCATTACGCCGTATGACGGGTATGTCACGCCGTTCGGTTCCGCGTTTAACCTCACCGTCGTCGCCGGCGGTTCCAATAGTCCATCCAGCGTGCGCATTAATAATTCAAGCGCATCGTATCAATACGGCGCATGGCGTGTCAGCGTCACACCGGCCAAAGGCACCAACACCTACACGGTGGTCGCCACGTGGGCGGGCGGCAGTACTGATACACAGATCGTACATTATGTGCGGACTGACACGCAAGCGCCCGAGATCGGCGAAGAAGCGGTGGTGTTTCCCTATCCGTGGGCGCGGCTCGAAGCGGGCAAGGCAACCACCCTGCGCTGGATCGCGTACCGCGTGAAAGATGAAGCGGACGGGAACAGTGTTACGCTTACCACCCTGAGCGTTATTTCCTTGGCCACCACGCAGGAAGTGGCTGTGGTCGGAACAAATCTTGCCAATAATGGTGCGCGTGCGTGGACGCCGCCCAAGGCGCTTGCTACCACTAGCAACATGTATGTGCTGAAATTCAGCGTGCGCGATTCGTCCAACAACAGCACCAATCGCACGTTTCTTTCCAGTCCGTTCTTTGTGATTGACACCGCGCCGGTCATTGGCGTGGACGCCTTGGTCATGCCGGGCAGCAATACCGCGTTTATCTGCGAGCAACCGAACGCGATTACTTGGAATCAGGCGAAAATAACGGATGCTGCGGACGGCACTGCGCTGCTCATCACGCGCATTGCGGCATTGAGCGCGGTCACCACGGGCGAAGTTGCCGAATGTGCGCACAACATTTCCAATGCGGAGCAGACGGTTGCATGGACGCCGGCGGCCGGCTTGACGAATGTTTTGTCGGCATATGTGCTGCAATTCTTCGTGTCTGACAGTGCCGGCAACAGCACGTCGCGCGTGTTCTGGAGCAATCCGTTCTTTGTGGTGCCGGAACCGGGCAGCATGGCGGTGCTGCTGCTGGTTGCAGCCGCGTTTGCCACGCGACGCCGTTCGCGCGTTGTACGCGTGCCTGCACGATGACATTGTGCGCGAGCCGGCCAAGCTGCTCCCGCCCGCAGCGGAGACGGACCACCGCATTGATCTGACCGGCTCGGGTAGCGCGCAGGATAGCCAGACATGGCTGAGGTACTATGCCAGCAACGATGATTGCTGCGAATGGCATCCGCGCTATCCCGACGATGCGCTGCCCGTGCATGTTGATCCGCCGTACCGCCGCGATGGCGAACTGCCATCGCCGTCACCATGACCGTTACATGCTCGTGCGGCGCGATAATTCATCTGGCAGTTGCCTTAGCTAACCAAGCCAACGCCCAACAGCCGAGCACCAATTACTGACTGACCGTGGTGCCGCGCTGCCTGCTGCCGCAGCACAGCTTATAGTTCTAGCTGTTGCCGCACGTGCGCGCGGGTGTGCCGGGCGCGGGCGTTGCGCTGCGTTCCTGTGCGGCCAGCATTTGCATGATATTCGCCGGCGCTTGCTGGCGCGACAATAAATCGGCCATGACGCGCATGTGCGGCGCCGTGTGCGCATAGAATTTCTTGTAGCCGGCGCACAAATAATTGAGACCACCGTGGCCGGCGGCCGTCGTCAGAAAGCGATGCTTGGGACAGCCACCGTAGCATAGCCGCAGCCAGGTGCAGGCGCGGCACTCGGCCGGCAATGCATCAAATTTGTCACGGCCAAAGTGCTGCTGAAACTCAGCATCGGCCATGGCGCGCAGCGTGTCGGTCAGCACACTGCCCAAGCGATATTCTGGGTACATGAAATGATCGCATGAGTACACATCGCCGTTGTGTTCGATGATCATGGCATTGCCGCAATACTGGGCGCAGACGCACACGCCCGGCCCGACACCCACCACGTTGCCGAGGGTCACGTCGAAATGTTGTACATAGGTGGTGCCGACGTCGCGGCGCACCCATTCGTCGAAGATGGCGCACAGGAATGAGCCGAAGGCCGACGCGCTGACGCAATATTCGGGCAGGCTGCGCGCCTCGTGCTTGGCGCGCAAATGCGGCGGGCCCGCCAGCGTCAAGCCGGCCTGCGTGTCGCGCGCGCCGGGCACGCGCTCGACCAGCGGGATGAACTGCATGAACTGCACGCCCAGTTCCTTCAAACAACGATAGACCCGCTGCGGATGGGCAGCGTTGACGGCGTTGACCACGGTCAGCGAGTTGAAGGCGACCTTGTGCCGGCGCATGTGCTCGATGGCTTGCACGGCCTGCGCGAAACTGCCGTTGCCCGCGCGATCCACGCGGTAGTGATCATGCAACGCCTGCGGGCCGTCAATACTGATGCCGACCAGGAAATCGTGCTGGCACAGAAAAGCGCACCACGCATCATCGAGCAGCAGGCCGTTGGTTTGCAGCGCATTGGTGATGCGCTTGCCGTTGGCGTATTTTTGTTGCAGGGCGACGGCCTGCTGGAAGAATGCAACGCCCAGCAGGGTTGGCTCGCCGCCCTGCCAGGCGAAATGCACGTCGGCGGTGTCTTGTGCCTCGATGTACTGACGGGTGAAGGCATCGAGCACATCTGGCGACATGCGGAAGCGCGCGCCGGCGGGAAACATGCGCTGCTTCTCGAGGTAGAAGCAGTAAGTGCAGACCAAGTTGCAGGCTGGCCCAGCCGGCTTGGCCATGATGTGGAAGGGAAGCGCGGGCACGGGGGATGCCGATGTGCAGTGGGCGATTTACAAACTGTAGATCTCACCTATCAAGCGCGGGCGGCCCAGAGGATGCCGCGCTGCATGATCGTGCGCACCGCCGGAATGTCGAAATCCGTGGCGATGTGTCCGAGCGATGAATAGAACACGCGGCCCTTTCCGTACATGCGTGTCCAGACGACCGGCATCACCACGCCCTTGATCCAATCCATGCCGTCGTGTGCGCCGCTGAACGTCGTCGTCGCCAGCACGTTGTTGCGCGGATCGGTGTGCATGTAATACTGCTCGGACGTCATCTCAAAATCGGCAATGCCCTTGACCAGCGGATCGTTGGGCTTGACAATGTTGACGGTGTAGGGGATGATCCCGCCCGGATGGCCGACAAACTGGCCGCCGATCATGAACTGATACCCGCAGTTGTTGCGGAACGCATCGCCCATGCCGCCGTGCCAGCCAGCAATACCAACGCCGCCGCGCACCGCTTCGAGCAGGCCTTGTTCCTGTTCGCCGCTGATGGTGCCCATCGTCCAGCAGGGGACAATCACGCTCAACGCGTTCATCAGCGCGGCATCGCCATACGCATCCATGCTGTCGGTGACGGTGACATCAAAGCCCTGCTCTTTCAGCCACGGAATGAAGACGTCGACACATTGTTTGGGCTGATGACCGTCCCAGCCGCCCCAGACTACCAGTGCTTTACGCATACGTTTTCCTTGTGTAAGGTGGTTATGTTACAAACTTCATTTTGCGATGGTGGCGTGCTGCCAGAGCACGTCAAAATAGCTGCGCAGCGAATGGGCCACCGTGCGGTCGTTGATCAAGACGGCCTGCGGTACTTTGTCCCAGATGATAATGGCGACGTTGTCGGCGAAAATATTGAGGACCGCATGCGAGGCGCCGCTTTTGCGGATGTAGCGCTTTTCGGAGTAGGATTGCGCGTGGTGCTTGCGGTGCCGGCGCGTAATCAGGCGGATGGGAATGCCGCGCGCGCGCACCTGCTCGGTAAACCATGCGGCGACGTCCGGCATATGCTGTGCAAATTGGCCCTCGGAATCGAGCACATAATTCGGCTGACCGGCCGCGATGATCTGCTCGAAGACCAACTTGACTTCGTCGGCGCCGTAGAGCAGCCGCAGTTTTTTGCTGGCGTAAAAGTCGCGAATCGTGCTCTGGATCAAATGGCCGGCGATCTCGCGCATGCCGCCCTCGGGATCTTCCGGGATGATCACATGCGCCTTGCGCGCGCTCGGCCCGATGAACGCTTCGTGGGCCGGCCGCACAAACGTGCTCCATTGGTCCAGGACCGATTGCGCATCGCGCTTGCGCTCGACAATGTCACGCGCCATGCGCCGCGCCAAGCGTACATCCGCCGGCGTCTCGACATAAATGCGCAGCGCCATCATCCGGCACAGCTCGTCGTCGAGCAACGCGAAAATGCCCTCGAGGATGATCACATCCTTGGGATGCACGGTGGTGACGCCGCTGCGAATGTGGTCGGCGAACGAATAGCTGGGCATCGGCACCGCGCGCCGGGCCAGCAAGGCGCGCACATGGCGGCGCAGCAGCGGCCAGTCAATCGCAATGGGATTGTCGAAATTGACGCGGCTGCGTTCCGCCGGCGCCAAATGGTGCAGGTCGCGATAGTAGCTGTCGAGCGAAATGACCAGCACTTTCTCGCGACCGAGCTGTTCGGTGATGCTGTCCGCCAGCGAGGTCTTGCCGGAACCACTGCCGCCGGCGATGCCCAACAAGAGTGTCTTCATATCCACATGACCACGATGACGTGGCGAGTGCCACTGGCAACCAATGGCACGACGTTGGCGGTGATGCGTGGGCCAACAACGCTACTGCTGCGCGCGCCACGACAGCGGCCGTACTGTTCCGGTGCAGACATGGCGTCTAGCGTGGGTTACTCACGGTTGTTCCTGGGCGGCATCGCCCTGCTCTGCTTGCAGTTTGCGGAGTTCATCGCGCACCTGGGCGGCATCTTCATAGCGTTCCTCATCAAGTGCTTTCTGGAGGGCCTCCTGCGCGGCGGCCAGGCGTTCAGCCGGCGTTTTGTCGGCCGCCTCACGCGCGTCGTGCGACATCTCGACGCCGGCCTCGTCCATCACCGCGCGCGCGACACAGATCGGCGCATTGTTGCGCAAGGCAATGGCGATCGCATCCGACGGCCGCGCATCCAGGTGGAAATTATCGCCGCTGGTATTGCACAGCCAGATATCGGCAAAGAAGGTGTGCTCCACCAATTTGGTGATGGCAATCCGGCGAATCTCGCCGCGCAGCGCGTCGAACATGTTTTTGAACGTGTCGTGGGTCATCGGCCGTTCGACCGGCGTTGGATTCAATATCATCGAGATTGCCTGTGCTTCGGCCGGGCCGACCACAATCGGCAAACAACGATTGCTGTCGTCTTCTTTCAAGACAATGACAAAGCCGCCCGACTGCTGTGCGGGCGCAAAGCCGACCACACTGACATTGATCAAATCGGATTCTTGCATGACGGCTCCGGGGCTGCAGCGCGACAGTCTGCGGGCGGGACAATCCGGCGGCCCGCCACGCCGCGCAGCGCCAGGGCCAGCTCGTCGAATGAGGGCGCGGCCAGGGCGAAGGCAGTGGATTGTCGGCCGATATCTTCGAGAAAATGGGCGTCGGACGTGCGCACAAACGGCACGGACAGAGGCACGCGCCCGCGCCAGGTGCTGTCCTGGGCGCGCGGTGAAAGATCGCAGGCATCCAGCGTGACCTGCGCCGGCCACATGCCCAACTGCGAGAACACGCTGTTGATCGGCCGGTCAATGTGCGACGCGATGACCAGGCCGCCGCGGGCATGCACGTCGTCGTCGAGCGCATCCAGCGCCAGGTCTGTCGTGCCCACCAGCAGCCGCTCTTCGAAGCCCAGCACCTGCTCGTCCACATCCACAATCGGCTGATCGCCGAACAGCTCGGGATTGTTCTTGACCGGTGCCAAGTGCTGATGAATGAAATCGCCAAAGGTCACTGCTGTCGCCAATTCGGCGAACAGGCAGACGACATGGATTTCCTCGGTGGTTGTGACTTCGGCGCCAAACAAGGGCGTGATGCCGCCGCAGCGCGCGGCAGCGGCGGCAAAGGCCGGGCAATTGGCGGTCGTGTTGTGATCGGTCAGGGCAATCATGGCAAGCTGGCGGGCCTTGGCGGCCGCGATAATGCGCCGGGGTGAGCTCTCCAGGCTGCCGCACGGCGAGAGACACGAATGGACTTGCAGATCGGCACGATACACCCTCATGTCAGGCGGAACGAATACCCAAGGCGTACAGCCGGCCGGCGACCGTGAACGTGCTTTCGGCAGTCGTCAAGACGGTCACGTTGTTGTCGCACGCCGCGGCCAGCACATCGTTGTCCGGCACGCGCCCGTGGGTGATGATCACGGCTGCCAGGCCGACTAGGCCCGCGACCGCGACGACATTGCGGTGCACTTGGACGGTGATCAACACATTGCCCGGCTGGGCATTGCCGACCACATCGCTGAGCAGATCGGCGGCGTACGCGCCGGTGACCGCGCCATCCTGCATCTCACTCGTGACGGTGAGTCCCAACGCGCTGACGATTTCAGTGACATTCATATTCTACCTTCGGGCTAAAAGCAAGCAACTAATCAGTATAGCAAATCATCCGCAGACGTGCCACTGCACCACGCCAAGAGAAAGAGCGCCGGCGCCATGATCCCGATAATGTGAAAATCCAGATCCAGAAACATGTGCGCCACGACGGCAGTGGCGGCGGCCACACTCATTAGCTGGAGCATATCCGGCGCATCCGGCGCCCGGCGCACCCGCCGTAGGCCGACCAGCAGCGGCACGCCCAACGCGCCGACACAGCCCAGCGCGCCGAGCAGACCGTAGTCCGTCCACATGTTCAGCACCATATTGTGCGCGAGCTGGGTGTCTTCGGCGCCCGGCCGGCGATAGGCGGTGTAATTACGTGTGAAGCCGTCGCTGCCCCAGCCACGCAGTGGGTGGCGCGCGATCATGCGTGTGGCCGCGCGCCAGTAGTCAAGCCGCGCGCCGCCGGTCGCTTTCAAACGCTCCGGCAGGCGTTCGCCATAGCCCCACAGCAGCATACCCCCGGCCGCGACCAGCGTCGCAATGCAAACAGCGAGGCACACGCGCCGGGGCAAAACTCCCTGCCGCCACGCCAGTACCAGCGCGCCGCAGACCGCCGCGCCGGTCAGGCCAATGGATGCCTTCGAGCGTGTGAGTGCCAGCGTGACGCAGGCCAGCGCCAGGATCAGCAGCGCAAACGCGCGCACAATCCGCGCCGGCTGCGTCCACCAGAAACCAAGGCACAGCGGGATAACCATGATCAGGAAACCGCCCAAAGCGTTGGGATAGACAAACGTGCCGAAGACGCGCGTGCTGAGCAATTTTTTCAATGCGAAGATGGCGCGGGTATCGCCGCACGTGGCCAGCCAGTTTGAGTAACTGGCAAACGTTTCGTGCCCGTAGAGCTTGGCCTGCAGGGTGCGCATCTGGGCGAAGCCTCCGCAATACTGGTCGACGGCGCTCAGGCAGACAAAGCTGGTGGCCAGCAGCAGCGCAAATGTTGCCAATGTGTGCGCGCGCCGTGTCGTCAAAAAGGTCAGGGCCGTGACATACCACACCGCATACACTACCAGTTGCACGCGCATCTGATTCTGTAACCATTCGGGCGGCAGGGCGCGGTCGGCCAGCAGAATGCCGAGGATGAGTGCGAGCCAACTCAGCAAGGCCAGCCGTGCAGACGGCAGGCGTCGGCGTGCGCGCAGCGCCAGCATGATGGCGCCCAGCGCCAAGCCGCCCAGCGCCAGCAATGCATACCAGCCAAAACGATTGGGATACGACATGAAGACCCATTCCCAAAAGCCATCCGGCGTGCCGATGATGGCATCCGTGTCGCGCACCTGGGTATTGCCGAATTTCAGCGGCGCCACAAACAAAAAGAGGCTTGCCAGACAAACGCCGAGCGTGAAGACCGCGCGCGTCAGAGCAAAGCCGCCGCTGCCACCGCGGGCGTCCCCCTTTTCAAAAGGGGGCAGGGGGATTTTCTGCACATGCATAGTTGTCATTGTTCATCGACCAAGCGCAAATCTCAAATTTCAAATTTCAAATCTTTACCCAAAACGTAAAACCTAACACCTATAACTTTACACTCACATCCCCACCTGCTCCCACAGAATATCCGCACCGGCAAAGACCGGACCTTCGTGGCAGACGCGTTCCATGCCGCGCACGGTTGGCACGACGCAGCCCATGCAGACCCCCATGCCGCAGCCCATGTAGGCCTCGAGGCAGACCCACAACGGTGCCGCCGTTGCGGCGCAGATGCGCGCGACGGCTGCCAGCATCGCCACCGGGCCGCAGGCATACACAGGCCGGCGTTCGGCGCGCAGTAATGGCGCCAGTGCGTCGGTGACAAAGCCCTTCAGGCCGCACGAGCCGTCATCGGTGGTGAGCGTCAGGCTGATCTGTGCGCGCCGGGTGAACTCGTCCACCAAGACCAGCTCATCCGCGCAGCGCGCGCCCAGAATGACAGATAATGGCTGTAGAGTGCGCTCTGTCAGAAAATACAAGGGGGGAATCCCGATGCCGCCGCCGACCGCGTAGCTCGGCACATCCGGCAGCGCAAAGCCGTTGCCGCACGGGCCCAGCACGCGCACCTCATGCCCGGCCGTGTACTGCGCAAACGCGCGCGTGCCCGGCCCGACGGCCTTGTACACGACCGTCAGCAGGCCGGTCGTGGGCGCGACCGCCGCGATGCTCAAAGGCTTGTTCAACAATGTCGCGCCGCCCGTTGCCAGTTCGATGAATTGGCCGGGCAGTGCCTGCGCGGCGATCTCCGGCACATGCAGCACCAGCCGGTAATTCTGCCCGTTCAAATGCTGTTGCGCATGCACGCGCGCGGTCGTCCACGTCATTGAATATACTCCAGCAAACGATCCACATTGAAATATTTCTTGTAGGTCTGCTGCACCATTTCGATCTTCTGCGTTTCATTGGGCTTGATCTTGACCATCATGTCGTGCAGGACCGAGGCGACCCGATACGTGTCCTCGGCACAGGCGATGACCGGAATATGCGTGCGCTTGATGACCTGCAACACGTTGCGCCGCGGGCGCACGCCGCCGGTCAAGACCAGGCCGGCAATAATGTGGTCGTGATTCTTGGTTGTCGTGGCCAGTGAAATCGCGGTCAACACCAGGTCGTCACGATCACCCGGCGTCACCACCAGGCAGTTCTTGTTGAAATAATGCAGGGCCCGATGCGGCGTCATCGCGCCGATGACAATCTCTTGCACCGGGTTGTCGACCGCATCCGCGCCGTTCAACAAATCACCCTCCAACGCATCCAGCACATGCCGAAAGGACGGGCGCAACAAGGATGGCCGCTCCGGGATCACGCCCAGCAGGGGCAGGCCGGCGCGATCCAAGGCGCGTTGCATGTAGCGCGTAATCTCATCAATGCGCTCAAGTTCGATTTTGTTCAGCAACACGCCGATGATCGGCACGCCGTGCTTTTCGAACACGGCGCGGTTGAGCGCGATTTCATCAAAGGGCCGACCGATCCCGCCACACGCGACAATGATGGTCGGCGCTTGCAGCAACTCAGCCACGCGCGCATTGCCCAAGTCGAAGACCGAACCGACACCGGCGTGGCCGGTGCCTTCGATCACCACCATGTCGCTCGTGGCGGCCACCCGCGCAAAACAATCACAGACGCTGCGCTCGAGCGCCTGCGGGTTGGGTTGCTCGAGATAGCGGCGCGTGAACCGCCGGTCAACCGCGATCGGGCTCATGTCGCGCAAATCGCTGGCGCAGCCGTACACGTCGCGCATCAAGACGGCATCGGCATCAATCCGATGACCCTCAATCTCGACGTAGCGCTGGCCCACCGGCTTGATAAAACCGAGGCGCTGCACGCGCGTGCGCAGGACGGCCATCAGACCGATGCAGGCGGTCGTCTTGCCGTCGTTCTGGCGTGTGGCCGCGACATAAATGCGCGGCACTGCTGGACGTGAACTCTTCATAATCGGCTAGTATAGCAAAACGGAGCATTTCAGACGGCCGCGAAAAACGCGGTTGCTAAATACCGAATACCCGCACCGAACATCGCGCGGCAGGGCGGGCGGCAACGGTGGTATCTAGTGGCGCACGGCGAAGATGCCGTACGAGACGCCCTGCAGGTGCGCCGTCCAGGTGGTGTTGCGGCAGGCGATGGAGACGCCGCGACCAAGCAGCAATTCGGCACTGCCCGGCGCGCCTGGCACGGTGAATGACGCGCGCACCGGACGGTTGGCGGGATTGAGTGCCACCACGATGCGCGTGCGCCCGGTGCGGCGCAGAAAGATGAGCGGATACGTGTGTGGGCGGAGGAACAGCGGAACAAAGTTGCCGGCCGCGCTCCATTGCATGGGCGTGCGTGTGCCGGTGCGTTGATAGCCGCCTTCCTTGGAGGCCAGTCCGTGCGGCATGCGCAGGCCGATCTCATCGCCGTAATAAATGAACGGCACG
>Ga0268280_1000675_pt1 | contig 26749 bp, 25 predicted proteins | sample saktaG_9_FD_190139 | JGI IMG/M metagenome (GOLD analysis project Ga0268280, IMG submission 190139) | Saline water microbial communities from Sakinaw Lake, British Columbia, Canada - sak_2011_5_24_40m | ecosystem: Environmental > Aquatic > Non-marine Saline and Alkaline > Saline ...
CTTATACATATAAACTCACTGTTAAGCGATCTCCTTTAAAAGACTGAAGCCTTCAGCGTATTTACAACCGGCGGTCGCCCCTCTATGCACGGCCAGGGCCTTCAGATTTTTGAGGCTTCTCGGAAAAGGGTGCTGCTGCGTCTGGCCGCCGTAAATTTTGATCAGCCTTAGCTTCCTCTCTAAAAATCCGGATATGTCAACAAAGTAATTCGGAACAAAACCTTTCCTGCTCAACGCAAAATCAGTCTCCGAAACTATCTCCATGGCTAATACTTTTTTTATGGAAGGCGCCCTAAAGACCTTCATGCAGGGATAGACGGCTTCAAAGACGATCCGATGGTCTGAATGGATATCATTTTTAAAAGGCAGGATAACCACTTCCGGTGAAACCTCTCTAACAACAGCCGCTGTCCTTTTAATAAGATCTCTTAACGGATATCCTTCTAAGCCCGCCGGCCTCAATTCAAAATTATAGAAACCGTTGACCCTATATCCGGATATGATCTTTCTGATCACGCTCTGCCGCTTATTGACCTGCGCAGAGGAAAACCCGTAATCTTCTTTCATGTCGGTAAAATTAAGCCAGAAGATCTTGGCCCCTGATTTTTTATATTTTAATAATGTCCCTCCGGCACCTAATGTTTCATCGTCAGGATGAGGAGAGACGATCAATAGCCTCATAGGTATTCTCCCTTTCTGATGCATTTATTAGACCGATCCTGCGGGATCTTGATACAATGCTGTCCCGCCTTTATTAAAAGATGCTTGCCGGTCAGCGCCTCAATGACCCTTCCGGACTCTACGTTATCATATGATCTTGTCTTGACTTCCGTTGCATTCCATACCTTGATCTCTTTATCTTTGTACAGAAAATGCGCGCCTATATATGGCTTTGTCAGTGCCCTTACAAGATCATAGATAGCTGTTGAGGACATCTTCCAGTCTATCCGGCCGTCTTCGGTATACCTCTTGCGCCAGTAACTGGCCCTGCGTTCGTCCTGCTTAATGCTGGCGTATGAACCGTCTTTAAGATGTGGAATAAATTCTTCTATCTGGTTTACAGCCGTACGAACGATCTTCTCGTATAATGTTCCGGCATTATCGGTATAATCTATCTTGATCTTGCGCTGAGACAGGATATTGCCGCTGTCCGCGCCTTTATCCATAAAGAAAAAAGTTGAACCGGTCGCTTTAAGCCCTAATGCCAGCGCCCATATTAACGGGTGCCTGCCCCTGTTTTGAGGCAACATGGCCGGATGATATCCTATCACCCCTAACGGAGCTATATTCAATAATCTCTTTCCCAATATCTCAGACCAGCCAAAACAGAATATTACGTCAGGCGCTGCTTTATTAATAAAATCTACTGCCACTTTGGAGTTAATGGAATTCACGTACTTGTAGTTTATCTTTCTCTTTTTACAAATATCCGACAGGTCGGCAAAATCAGAATTAAACGAAGACGCCTTCTTGGTTAACACGCCGGCGATATCTATATCTAAACGCACCAACCTTGCCAGGATCCTCTTTGAAAATTCAACTGTACCGATAAAAACGATCTTCATGTGTTAACCTTGAGATCATAAAAAGTTTTTTTAGTACTTTTAATTTTCGGGATCTCTCTTTTGAGTATCCTTATGATATTTTCTGCCGCATCAGCCCTGCCGTAAGGATTACGTGTCTTCTTACATCTTCGGCTAAACGGCCCTGAAAGGGCCTTCTTGAGCGCGCTGACAATCGCCGCCTTTTTCGCCGCGCTATTAATTACGCTGTCGCCCATTACCCTGCCGGCCTGCCTGTCACCTATATTAACTGTCGGTTTTCCAAGTGACGGGGCCTCAATGATACCGCTTGAAGAATTGCCTACAACCGCATCCACGAATTGAATAGTAGAAAGATATCTGAGGCGGCCCATTGAAAAAAAAGAAATTGCCCTTTGCGGATTCTTCTTTACATAATTATCTATCATCCTGTTTATGACAGCTCCGCCGGGATCCGCGTTAGTTTTAGTAAAGATGATCTTCAGGTCGCGGAAACGATCCAGGGCGCCTAAGAGTTCCCTGAATTGCGCGCCTGAGGTATTGTCCTCCAGCGTCACAGAATGAAAAGTAACCAATACATTTTTTTTGCCAAAATCGAAGTTCAATTCACGCTCAAGGCGCTTTTTATCCAGCAGCTTCTGGTTTTTAATATTATCAACGCCCAGTGCGCCTACATTAAATACCTTATTGGGTAGCTCTCCTAACTGTATTATTCTTTTTTTATAATCTTCGGCGGACGCAAAATGCAGCAGGCTCATCTTGGTCATTGAATGCCTGAAGGCATCGTCTATGAGCCCCCTAGTCAGTTCACCGCCATGAATATGCGCGATGGGTATCTTGGCCAGAAAAGCGGCTACTGCCGCCGCAAATGCCTCAAATCTGTCGCCAAGTAAAATTACCATATCCGGCCTTAAACCGGAGAAGGCGTCGGAGAATTTCATTATGCCCAGGCCTATAGCTTTTGTTACGCCCGCATCAGTGTCACCGTATAAAAGTATTTTTATTCTTTTATCGATCTTAAAACCGTCTTTCTCTATTTCTCTGTAGGTCAGCCCGAACTTATCCGACAAGTGCATTCCTGTCGCTATTATCTGGAGTTTAAAACCGCTCTCAGCGGCGATCTTCTTTAAAAGAGGGTAAAAAAGGCCGTATTCAGCTCTTGTACCGGTGACTACACATATTTTTTTCTTCATACGCTGATTAGATCATCCTTCATAAAATCTTCTTTAGCGCGCTTCCCTATTACCTCATTCCACCTCATCGGGTTTATCCCCGAGCCTGGACGCTTTGCCGTTATGTTATTGTCCGTAAATATATCCCCTTTACATATATCTTTTAATGCGACTATACTCTTTCTTACCGCAAATATATTCTTCTTTTCTGATCTAGAAGGTTTTTTTATTCCGTTACCTAAAGCCTTTTCGATATGTCTTACGGCCTGCACCATCTTTTTAAGTTCTTCTGGGTCAAGACTCGCTTTGTGGTCGGGCCCCGGCATATTTTTATCAAGGGTAAAATGCTTTTCGATCACTTCCGCGCCAAGCGCGACAGCTGCGACAGGGACCTCCAAACCCGCAGTATGATCAGAATAGCCTACGCTCAGGCCAAATCTGCGTTTTATAGTACGCATGGCTGATAAATTCGCATCGTCATAAGGGGTAGGGTATTCTGTATTGCATTGCAGGACCGTTATATTCTTTTTGAGAGTCCCCGCAGATATAAGTATCTTTAGCGCAGAGCCTATCTCGGCAAGACTGGCCATACCGGTAGAGATGATGATTCTTTTACGTAAAGAGCCTATCTTGCGTAGATAAGGCAGATCTGTTATCTCTCCGGAGGGAATCTTAAAAATATTTAACCCCATATCGGACAACAGGCCTATGCTCTTCAAATCGAACGGTGAGGAAAGAAAAATGATCTTCTTTTTCCGGCAATAACTCAGCAATTCTTTATGGGCAGCCAAATCGAGCTCCAGTTTTTTTATCATACCAAGCTGCTTCTCGTTCCTGTTCGTAGTTATAGCCTGGTACCCCGCCTTGGGTGCGCATTCAGAAACCAGCGACTCGGCGTTAAAAGTCTGGAATTTAACCGCATCGGCTCCGGCATCCGCTGCAACATCCACCATTTTTTTCGCTTTTTTTATAGAGCCGTTATGGTTAACACCGGCTTCAGCGATAATGAATACCTTACGCATTTGCCTTTCTTTCTGTACATGGATTGCCGTAAGCGACCATGCCTTCGCGGATATCTTTTATCACTACGCTTCCGGCACCTATGATCGCATTACCGCCTATAGTCACATCCTGGGTTATTACGCTTCCTGCGCCAACATGGGAATTATCCCCTACAGTAACGCCTCCGCTAAGCACGGATCCCGGAGAAATATGGACAAAATCGCCTATCGTACAGTCATGCTCAATGATCGCGCCGGTATTAAGGATACAGTTATTGCCGATCCGCGTTCCGGCATTTATTGCTACTTTAGGGGCTATATAATTACCCTCTCCGATAGAGACCGCAGAAGATACGACCGCGTCAGGGCTGATCAGATTCGGAAATTTAAATCCAGACTTCTTGGCAAGTTTATGAATTTTAATACGCAACCCGGGGTCACCTACGCTTCCTATTGAAATAAAACAATACTTTATCCCTTTTTTAAAAAAACTCTGCAAATCCTCATCGGTACCGATAACCGGAACCCCGAAAATCTTATCGCCAATGCGATCTTTTAAATCAATTATGCCGGCTATTTCATGCTCATTAAGGCTTAGGAGCAGGTCAAGGATTACCTTGCAGTGTCCGCCGGCTCCGATAAGCAGTATTTTATCTTTCATGAATTAAGATCATACCTCAAATTTCTTCAGAGTTTCCTGAAGCGCTTCGAATTGCCCTATGTCCAGCCAGGATTTCTCCGAAACCGGATATATCCCGACCTTTTCCCCTTTTTTAATATATTTGTCTATAAGATCTGTTATATTGTAACATTTATTCTTTGGTATATCGCCGAGAACCGACCTATCCAGAACATACATGCCTGTGTTAACAAGGAAATCATATTCCGGTTTTTCCAGGATATTCTTTAAAACCCCTTTTTTGTCTATTTCACATACTCCGTAGGGAATAGTGAAATTCTTCATTGAACTGACCAATGTAATCTTATTTTTCCTCTGACGATGGAATTTCAGTATATCGGCATAATCCGCCTCAATAAGGATGTCGCAATTGCTGACAAAGAATGTTGTATTTATCCTGTCCTTTAAAAAATGGAGGCCTCCCGCAGTACCTAAAGGCTTATTTTCCAGTATATAGGTAACCTTATAGTCGTGCTCAAAATCGCTGAAATACGCTTTTACTATGCTTGATTTATAATTCAATGACAGGTAAAAATCATTACAGCCAAAATCAAAAAATCTGTTTATGATCACCTCAATGATCGGCTTATCCCCTATGGGCATAAGCGGCTTAGGTAGGATCTTGGTGAAGGGATGCAGGCGCACCCCTTCACCGCCGGCCATAATAACTACCGGCAGTTTTAAGGACTTGAGGATCTTCGATTTGCTCTCAAAAAGATCGACCCACCAGAGGCATCCAACTACCTTTTTTGTTTTATCGATGACCGGCAGGCACTCGAGCTGCCGCTGAAGCATTAAATTTTTCGCGTCTTCCCTGGCAAAGCCATCCTTTAGGGTTAAAGGATGGCGGTTCACCACATTTGCAAGTCTTTCGCCTATACCCTTACCCTTAAGTATCCATCTACGGATATCGCCATCCGTTGCCGTGCCAAGTATCTTGTCCTGGTCGTCCACGACAATAAGCGTCTTTTCCCCCATCACATCCATCTGCTTTAATGCCTGTTTGATGGTGCAATCGGGTTTAATCAACGCCTTCCTGAATCTTTCCATATCAATTACTCCTGGCCGAAGGTACGTATAACCGAGGTTATATACTTTATCTGCTTTATCTTTAAATTTGTGCTGCATGGCAGATTCAAAACTTTTTCCCAGAAACGCGGCGCTTTTTCAATTTTATAGGTTTGATTACGACGATATGGCCGCTGGAGATGGTTCAAGTACCAGATCGGCCTAGTCTCTATGCCCCGCGCCTGCAAACGATCCATCAAGCCGTCCCTATCCACGCCGAATTTCCTCTTCTCAATGACCAATGAATAGAACCAGTAATTCGGCGCTGTGCCTTCAGGGATCCCTAAAATATTTATACCGGCAATATCTTGCAGCTCTTTTTTGTATGATTCATAATTATCCTTCTTGACCCTGATAAAATCCTTTAACCTCGCCAGCTGCGCCAGGCCCAAAGATGATTGCAGATTTGTCAGTCTCAGGTTATAGCCGACCTCATTATGTATGCTCCTAACAGTATCATCCTTTGCCTGGTTGACAAGATACCGCGCTTTGTCGGCTAATCTTTTGTCATTTGTGATGATCATGCCGCCGCTACCGGTAGTCATGATCTTATTACCGTTAAAAGAGTAGACCCCGCAATCTCCTATCGTGGCCGTAAATTTCCCATGACAAGCACCTGCGGTATAGTAAGCACCGATGCTTTCAGTGGCATCCTCTACCAATTTAAAATTATATCTTCTGCTTATCTCTACCATCTGGGCCATGTCGCACGGATTCCCGAAGATATGGACAGGGACCGCGGCCCGAATGATCCTTCCAGTTTTTTTATTGCGCAATCCGGAGTTTGTCATAGTGCACTCTTTTTTGCAGAATTCTCTCACCTTTTCCGGGTCCAAATTCATAAAATCGTCGCAATCCATAAAAACAGGCTCTGCGCCGAGATATCTTACGATGTTCACAGGCGCCACGAAAGTCAGCGTCGGGACTATAACTTCATCCCCGGGCCTGACGCCGCATAATTTTAAGGCAACAAAGAGGCCTGCCGTTCCATTAATACAAGCAACGGCATGCCTTGCCCTCACATGTTTACAAACCGCTTCTTCGAATTTTTTAACAAGAGGCCCGGCAGAGGAAACCCAACCACTCTTCAGGCATTCTTTAACATGCCTGAATTCGCTACCGGAAATATTTGGAACAGAAAGTGAAATCATTTTTTAAATATTGTACATATGCGGTTTATACATATCCTTATTGGCCTTAAACCAACTTATGGTCTCCACCAGGCCCTTTTCAAGAGAATATTCGGGTGACCAATTGAAAAGTTTCTTTGCTTTGGAACTATCGGCCCGGAGTCTTTCTACTTCGCTTTTTTCCGGCCTCTTCCTTCCGGCTTCGCTTATAATCTTCACCTTGACGCGCATTAGCCTCATTATTAACAAAGCCAAATCCTTAATGGAGATCTCTGAGTTACTGCCAAGATTAAAGACCTCCCCTACCGTTTTATCTGATCTAGCTGCTTTAATAAAGCCTTCAACAGTATCTTCCACATAGGTAAGATCTCGTATAGGAGTTGTGCTCCCTAAATATATTTTTTTGTCACCACGCAGGATCTGCGTAATAATAGTAGGTATTATCGCTCTGGCCGACTGCCTGGGGCCGTAAGTATTGAACGGCCTGACTACAACGACCGGCAGATCAAATGATCTATTAAAAGATAAAGCCAGGAAATCTGCTGCTATTTTTGTCGCGGCATAAGGCGACTGTGGATTTATAGGATGCTCTTCGGTAATAGGAATGAACCTGGCCGTGCCATAGATCTCGCTGGTTGAGGTATGCACTACCTTCTTTATACCAAGATCTCTTGCCGCCTGTAAAATATTTAAAGTGCCTTTTATATTTGTGTCAACATAAGAATCCGGAGAGCTGTAAGAGTAAGGTATCCCTATGAGCGCGGCTAAATGAAATACTATATCTGAGCCTTTTACTGCGGATTTTATGCAATCGTAATTTCGTATGTCTCCCGAAACTACCTCAACCTTGCCTTTAAAAGAAGGGTTATCTAGCCATCCCCAGTAGTTTCTTGAGTTATACCTTACAAAAGCCCTTACGCTATAGCCTTTCTTTATTAAACCTTCGCATAGGTGAGAGCCGATAAACCCCGCTGCCCCGGTAACTAAAGCTTTCATATTTCATTTTCCTTTTTTATCGATATTGGCACCGTTTTCCTTGAGAACAAGCCTCTGCCATTCAGTTTTTAGCTGATTATACTCCACCTCTTTTTCCCCTAGAAAATGTTTAACTAATTGCATCCTGTGCTCGAGACCTTCTTTGGTAAGATAGTACCGTATCTTACCGAGCTTTCCGGGATTATCCGAAAAATTCCTTACTTCGATCAGGCCTTTTTTGGCGAGTTCTTTGAGAAGGTAATTGGTCTTGCCAAGGGAGATGCCAAGCTTATTGGAAAGATTACGCTGAGTAGCGGCCGGTTGGGCCTCTATCTCTTTTATTATCAATAGGTTTTCTTCTTTTGGTGTGATTTGTTCAGCCATTGAACAAGTATTTTACCGCACTGATATAGAAAGTCAAGCACTCTTTAACTTGGAACACGCTTGGTTGGGGTTACTTGCGGCACTTTAACTTTGCGGCATAATCATCAAAAACGGCCCTTAGCTTGCTCCAGCGATCCTCTCTCATCAGGCATTCTGTCCTTTTTTTGCCGTTTTCGATCATAGTCTTTATTTCCGGCCCACTGTTGAGGACCTTTATCAGGCCCCGGCATAAAGATTCGGGATCGTTTAAATCGAGCAATAGAGCCGAATCCTTGACCTGCTCGCGCAATCCCGGTAAGTCGGAATACAAAACGGGACAACCCATGAAAAAGGCTTCCAGGGGCGGAATATTGGTCGGGCCAAAGTAGGTAGGCATGACTAAAGCCAGCGCCTGCGCATATAAAGACGGAAGCTCCTCATCTTCGACAAAACCGATACAATGAACTTTTTCGGCAATGCCGAGCTCTTTGGCTCGTTTCAATATGAAAGAGAGGTTGCCCTTATCGGACCCAGAGAAGACCGCATCTACTTTGATATCGTATTTTTCCTTCAGAAGTTTTATCCCTTCCAGAATGTAGATATGGTTTTTATGGGGCCAGAATTGAGCGGGATAAAATATATACTTGTTCACCAGGCCGTATTTCTTACCGATATCGATATGGGACTGCCCAGAAAGGCTGACCGCGTTTGATGGTAAAAGAGGCAGGGATACTATCCTCTCCTCACTTACACCGTATTGTTTGATTATTTTTGCCTTAGTGGCCTCTGAGTCTGTCACTACGGCTATCGACTTGGCCGCTGCCAGCCGGTACAACTCTTCTCTTCTCTCGAATTGCTTATTCGCGTAAACTTCCGGAAATTCCATGCTATCCAGAAAACATAGGTCCCATACCGTAAAAAGATAGTTATACCGGTTAACTGCCAAGGCTAAATCGGTAGGAGATAAAAAATATACCAGATCTATGCCGCGGCTCTTGAAGATCTTGTCAAGTTTAAGCTCCAGCGTGATCTTCGCCTTTGCAAATACATTGGCCACTATCTGAGAACCGAATAAGAGAGACTTAAACCTATCAAGATTTGACCACCTTAGATAGATTGGCAACAGATTGTGTTTCTTTAAGATCTCCAGATTCTTCTTTACGGTCGTAAAAAAAATAAAATTATGTTTATCAGACCTGTTCTTTTCCAACAGAAGCGAAAGAGACAACGCATACTGAAAAGCGCCGCCTTCTGTCATGTCTTTGGTAAATATAACCGCTATATTCATGAGTTTAATCCAAAAATATCCTTTACCAATACATTCTTATTCGACTTCAAGTCAAAGACTTCCATATCAGATATCGCCTTTATCCTATCAGCTTTGCCCAAATAGGTAAGCCGGTTATTCCGAGCTCTCGATTCCCTGAATTTCGACATTACAAAACCTTTTTTATAGTCTACCGGTTTAAGCGCACAAATATCTTTACGAACGAAAAAAGCGTTATTACCGCTTGAATTGCATCCAGCGAAGAGATAGCCTTTCTTCTCCGCTAAAAGACAAAGAGCCGGAAGTGACGCGCCGTAGTATAGATTGGAATAATGTTTTTTATTCCGGATAAACTTTTCATCATAGGGGACCGTAATATAATGCTCGCAACCGAAGATGCTATTGTATTCGCACATGACAATCCTCGCTCTTACGGCATCTATGGCTTCCCATATCCAGTAATCGTTGCCATCTATATCGACTACCAACAGGCCTATATCTTTTTCTTTTATATTCTGGCGTATCAGCTGATTGATATTGTCTCTGGTGACAAAACTGTGCATGGCTTTAAGATCGTACCTCCAATAGATGTCGTCCTGTTTTATGAAATCGATGTCTGCTTTAGATGAGTCCATCACAAGGCCGCTCCAATTATCGTTCATCAGTAAGAACCTGGTGCAGGATTCGGTATAATCCTCGACGCCAAACTCAACGAATATCTTGTTCGGGATCGCGATACGGCTGATCAGGTACTGGATTATCCCATCTTCGCCCCATTGGGAAAAGATTTTAAATTCAACTTTGTCCAAAGAATCGACATCGCGGATATTCTTGTGCGCTTCTATCAGCAACTTTCCCGAAAGTACCAGGCCAGCCTCCAGGCCCAGCAATTTTCTTATCTTATTCAGGATCTTTTTCAACAATTTTTTCATAAATTTACCCGCCTATTTTTGCGCGATCGCAATTCCGCTCCAGGCCTTTTCATCCAGATCGTTCTTATAGCTCATCCATTTGAGAAATACTGTTTTTTTAAATCCGGCGTCTTCTGACATTAGCTCCAATTCCGGAAGAAAAAAATATCTCATCTGATGGCGTTCCACTATCATCTGGTTTAACGGTCTTCTCTTATCGTCAATAGCAAGTCTGAACTCTATATCTACGGTATCATTCTTAACGTTGATCTTAGGGATGGCGGTCCGAGCGACCTGTATTCCGTCCTCACTGACAGATTTGGTCCTCACGCTGGGTCTTTGGGCAAGCACGCCGGGGCCATACCAAAAATCAAATATCAGAAGCCCGCTTTTGTTCAAATGCTCATACGCATTTTTAAGAAGACATAAAACCGACTTATTTGTGGTCTGATAACTCATTACGTGGAACAAGGCAACCGCGATATCGAATTTTCTATTCAGCTTAAAATCAGTAGCGTCGGAAATATAAAACTCTATCCCATTATTATCAGATGCGGCCATTTTTTTTGCGATCTTAATCATTTCCGGTGATCTGTCTATACCTACCACCTTGTATCCATTATCTGCGAACCATCTGTCATGCTGACCGGTGCCGCAACCTATATTAAGCAGGTTTTTTTTATTACGACCAACATACCGCTTTATTAAATGATCTACATAGCCTGCTTCCTTTTCATAATCTTTATCTTTATAAAGCAGATTGTAGTATTTAGAATATTCTCTAAAGATGCCCATTTATTTTAATTCCGTCTTTAGTGCTGCCGCAACTTCATCGATCTGTTTTTCCGTCAGCGCCAATCCGCTCGGAAGATAAAGCCCGTACTTATAAGCATCATCAGTATTAGGGTACTTCTCTTTACTGAACAATCCTTTTTTTATAAGCGCCGGTTGAGCGTGCATACCTTTAAAAAAAGGGCGCGTCTCTATCTTGTGCTTCTTCAGTCTTTGCATAAGTTCTTTCGCGTCCATGCCCGAGACGGGATCTAGTCGTATACCATAGACCCAATAAACGGACCTGGCATAAGGCTTTTCGGTCATAAATCTTATCTGCTTTATTCCCGATAATAGACTCTTATAATATTCGGCCCTCTTCCGCTTTATCTGTATAAAATCGTTGATCTGCTCAAGCCTGGCGACCCCTATCGCCGCCTGAAGATTGGACATCCTGAAATTATAACCGATATCTTCATGGCTAAACCGTTCTTCGATTCCAAAGCATAAATTTCTATACGCCTTAGCTCTGTTGGCATAGGCTTCATTATCGGTAACGATCATGCCACCCTCGCCGGTTGTGATGATCTTATTTGCATAAAAACTTGTGGCTCCGATATCGCCCATAGACCCGCATTGTAACCATTTTCCGCCTCTTTTTTCGCTATAGTATTGGGCCCCTTGAGATTCAGCGAAATCAGCAAGCACTTTCAGATTATGTCTTTGCGCCAGATCCAGCACTCTATCCATATCTACAGGATGTCCATAAATATGCACCGGCATTATCGCCCTGGTCTTGGGCGTTATTCGCTCTTCGATCCGTCCAACATCGATCGTGCAGGTTTCGGGGTCGATATCCACCAAAACCGGCTTTGCGCCCAAGCGCAGACACGCGATGGCGCAGGAGATGATAGTAAATGACGGCATGATGACTTCATCGCCCTCGCCTATCCCTAAAGCGAACAATGCTGTTTCCAGCGCGGCAGTACCGTTACAAACGGCTATACCATGTTTGCGGCCCACAAAAGAAGCGAATTCTCCTTCAAATCTTCGCACAAAAGGCCCTTCGGAAGATATCCACCCCGTATCTACGCATTCTTTCAGGTATTTTGCTTCATTGCCGGTCAATGAGAATTCATTAATAGGTATCATCTTTTTAATCTTATCTTTCCTTTCCTGACTGCCTCAAATTTTATCGGTCCGACTCCCTTAAGAAATGGACCCTGCTTGACTTCTATGATCTGAGTATCTTCCATAAATTCAAACCCGTGGCCCCCGAACGCCAGGAAGACAACATCGCCCTGCCCGGCGATCCTGCTCTCCAGATAATTCTTTTTTCCGTCATAAAAATCTATCTTCATCTTGCCGCTTCTTATAAAAAGTACTTCCTGGGTGAACCTGATCTGTTTTGCAAAAGGCGGATGCATGTGGGGGCTGATCAGGTCTCCCTTGGGCCTATTCATATATATCAGCTGTTGGTGAAATTTATCGGGAGTTAAAAATTTAACCCCCTTCGCTTTGAAATCCGCCTTGATGATAAAAGCAATAAGTCTATTTTTACAAGTTACCTGTATAAGATTTTTCATGATTTTTCCTAATGATCAATTTTTTGATTCTGTTCCAGACAGCGAATATGAACGGCCTATAATAATATAAGGATAGGTTCCCTTTTAATAACTGCAGTAGGTGGTAAAGGATCACTTTTGGCTGGGAATAGAATTCAGCCAAAAATACTTTTTGATAATTTTCTAAATCTTCTTTTGTCAACTCATCCGTATGGATCACGCTTCTGCCATATCTGGTAAAGTCTCCCCAATTATTCGAAACCAGGTGGATCCCTTTATTCTTCAGAGCCATTCGGTAAACTTCTGTACCAGGGTAAGGCGTCATGATACAACAGCTTATACGCACAAGCTCTAACTTTTTCGCAAAATTGATGGTATCTCTTACGGTCTCTTTGGTCTCGTACGGATGACCCAATATAAAACTTCCTCTTGTCTCGAATCCTAGCTTACGCATCCATGAATAAACCTGCTCATACTGCTCCAGCCTCGTTCCTTTGTTGACCATGTCCAATATCTGCTGATTACCTGATTCGACACCCATCGATATCTCGGTCACCCCCGCTTGTTTCAATTTTTGTAAGGTGCCTAGATCGACCCTGTCCACTCTGGCATTGGCATAAAAAGCTACTTTCTTATGCAGGTTCCTTTTCATGATCTCGGCGCACAATTCCGAAGTCCTTTCGCGTGAAATTGTCAGGGTATCGTCCAGGAACATGAAAAATTTGGTATTATATTTTTCATGCGACATAACTATTTCATCAACGCATTTTTTAATATCCCGATACCGTACCTTCGTGTTCCGATTAAAGCAAAAGAGGCAGCTAAAAGGGCAACCGCGCGAAGTTATGATGGTATCCATCCTAACCATGCCTTTGCCGGGCATGGGAAACTGGTAATTATCGTAATTTACAAGGTGCCTGGCCGGCAACGGCAGATCGTCAAGCGGGTCCTCGTTTAAAACCTCGACTATTCTCTCTTTTGCGGACCCCGTAACAATTTTTAATAACGCCTTTTCCCCTTCCCCGACCACTATGTGATCTATGCTGTCATATTCCCCCTTGACGGATTTCGGTATCGCGGAAAAATGCGGCCCGCCGCCTACGGTGACTATATCCGGGCGCTCTTTTTTCAGGTTGTCAAAAAGCTCCTTGACCTTCGGAAACTCGGGAGTCGTTGACGTCACGCCAACAAACTTCGGCGACGATTCTAATATTCTTTTCATGATCTTTGCATTATCGAGAAGTTCTTTTTCCGCGTCGATTATTTTTACACCAAAACCGTTATGCTCAAGATATGCCGCAATATACATTAAACCGAGCGGCGGGCGGATCTCTCTTCGTTTAGGCAATTTCCCGTAAACCTTATAAATGTCGAGCGAATACGAGGGTCTTACCAGAATTACCGTGTCTTTTCTGCTATCTTCCATTATTTATAGGATCTTTCCTGCTTGCTTTTATGACAATGCGATTATTGATAAGCTGCAAAATCTTCTTAAGCCTTGTCATATAAAAAAACAGAGTTAACTTATTGATTACGGCTCTTTCCTCTTCCACCGGCATCTGTGAAACCAAAACCTGTCTTTGAAGGATATCGGTATCAAACCAAAAGCTGCTGCTGCAGTGCGTCCCGGAATCGTCCAACCCTATGTTCCTGACTAAAGACTTAGCGGGATATAGGGACAATTTATTGTTTAACAGAGCGGAGGCATACCAGCATATTGCCCAGGAAGAGACCTTTTTTTCAGTCTGCTTTTGAAGTATCCTCAGAAAATCGTAAGATCCGCCCATGTTAAATTTCTTACCCATGTCATTAAGCCGGATCCGTCCTAAAAGCTTTTCCGCATCCGGTTCAAACAGATCCCACCCCCTCTTCCAGGTCGCCCATCCCCAGCAATCCGTCATCCTTAAAAACACAGTTTCGCGGTCTCTTATTTTTATCGGATACATGTATCCGCATACGCTTATAACCTTCGGTTCGTTTTCATATTTCGACAGCGCATCGTTCATAAACTCAAGAAAATACCTCGACACGTTCAAGTCGTCTTCCACCACTATGACTTTTTCGTATCTATTAAGAATCCCCGTGACGCCTTCTATGATATTCCGCGAAGGACCGAGATTTGATTTATTTTCATTTATTACAACCTGCTTGAATCCGCTGATCGTCTTTACGTAGTCCCTTACAAGACGCACGCCGTTACCCGATTTTTCGTCCCTGGCCTCATCGGAAAATATAAAGAGCTCGCTATCTTTAGCCAGGCCGTTGCTGCGCAGGGATTCTACAGCCCGGCGCGCGTGATCGAGCCTGTCATAAACGAATAAAGCTATCGGCGCTGTTTTATACATTTTCTCTCTCCATCGACCTGTAGATCTTGACTAACGACAGCCTCGGAAGTATCCTCATCGCTCCGGCCAGGTCATGGGTGAATCCCTCAAAAAGCTTGCGCTGGTTTTCATTGTGATAAAATTTAATCTTTACGGCCTTATCGGATCTGCGCGGCATACCGGTAAAATTATTTTCCGCGAGCTCATAAAAATCATAGCTAAACGATTGGCGCGATATATTTATATAATCGAACAGATTCCTCTTGCGCAGTTTTATAAAACTTTTGAGTTCGTTCAAATACGATGCGTGCTCTGCCAGCCTGTCGGGACCTATCAATGCCGAAGCGGCGTTGAAGGCCGCGTCTACGATCTCATCGACGAGGCTAGTCAAAGCTATAGCCCTGTGCCTGAAAAGTATGTTGTAACCTACCACCTTATCGTCACCTTCTATCGTAGCCAGCGTTTCCAGGTAAGACTTAAGCTCCTCTTTGGAATCCCATAGCTCGTTTTTCGTGGCCGTAATATAGGAATCATAAAGCTTATTTATGCCTTGTGTAAAATACTTGCCCCTGTTATCGTGTATGAACATGATAAAGTCGGAGGCTTTGATACCGAAGTGGCTTAAAAACGATGTCAGTTCGTAAAGTATATCGTCTGAAAAGAATATACTTATTGTAAGATCAAAAACACGGCAATCAAGATAATCCTGGAAGCTCAAAGTATCCAGGCCTACGACTACCTCTTCTATCTCCGTAGACCGTATATCTTTATTCCCGAATTTATAAACCCCGAAACAGCCGTGGTTTAACCTAAATTTTGTCTTCATATCCCATCTTTTCCTGGACTCCTGCGTGGCGAGCTCGCTTCCGTCGAGAAGGATCAATGTAAATGGCAGCACGAATTGCATCTTCATCTCGATAAGCTGTAATATAGTATCGATATGCTTCTTTTTTGTGTCTCCGGGAAGCGCCAGAATTATTTCGCTGCGCGTGCTAGTATGGACGGAATCGGCCGCTTTCGCGATATTCATCAGTGTTTTTACCGAAACGTTAGACCGTTTAACATTCTTCAGGACTTCCGGGTCCAGAGACTGGACCGAAGCCGTAACTGGCAGGCTCCCTTTAAGTATTTCCACGCACTTCAAAATTCTCTCTTCAACGTTTTTTCCGGTTGCCGCGACTATATGATAAGGATAATCAAACCTGTCTTTTACGCCGGCTATGATCCTGGACATTTCAACGTCCTGGGGCCACATGCCGAAATTATTATCGGCTAAAGCTAATTTCTTCTGCCTCGATTTTTTGGCAATATAAGTGATCTCTTCCTCAAAAACCCGCATCGATTTATAACTCATTTTTGTCCACGTACTGGAACCTTTTTCGCAAAAAGTGCATGTAAACGGGCACCCGCGGTTAGTCTGAGTAAGCGGGATAAGTCTTTTGTCTTCTAAAAATTCGTCCAGATATCCGCCAAGATACGGCGACGGAAAGTCGAGATCGTCCAATCTCGGGATAGCGTCACTTGCCTTCAAGACAGATCTTTTGATAAGCGCATGGCATCCGTCAAGTCCGGCCTGTTTTACTTTATCTATATCCCTGCTCAAAAACCAAGTATCTACAGCTCTTTTAAACTGTTCTTCGGCTTCACCCACTATATACATGTCTATTGCCGGCCGCTTCTTAAGCCATTTCATCCTTTCATCGTATTCAAGCGGATAATTCGGGCCTCCGAAGATTATAAATGTTCCGGGATTTCTTCTCTTGATCTCTTCCGCAAGCCCGTAAGACAGGTCTGGATTCCATATGTAATTGGAAAAACCAACTATTTCAGGATTGTCTTTCGAAAATCTTTCGATAAAAGACTCCGGATATTTAAATAACGCGATGTCGCATTTATCCGCGTTACGGGAATGTTTTAAAAAATACGACTTGAGGCAACCTATCCCGTAAGGCACGAATTCGGCTACAATGCCCTGCTGCGTGTATGTCAGATCGCATAAAAATATTTTTACTTTTTCCATCGACATCACTTTCCTGATAATATTCTGTTTTTACTGCGCATTTACTTGATCTTAAGAAAAATAGACCCTAAATTTTTATTAGAGAGTTCCCTCTTTAACAACGATACGGCCGTATTGAATATGCCCTTTACGGAATGATAGCCGTTTTTCTCCAAGACCAGTATATGATTGCATAATATTGAAGCGTCATATACATTTCTAACGCCGAATTCCGAGCAGTTTATTATTATATGGTTACGTATCGGGTTAAAACCCAGAACAGGCCTGTTTAGACGCGCCGGGACCTTTTTATGAGACGCTATGACTTCGGACGCGTAATCTTCGAGCTGGTTCAAGCTCGCTATCTTTTTTATCTCTTCGATGACCGTATCGCATTCTTTTTCCGGCACATAGTAAACTTCCTGCATGGCGGCTTTTATACATTTCTTTATGTCGAGTGAAAAACTTTTGGCACACGATAAATGATCCTGCGCCTGCAGAAACGATTCCGCCACGTTGATGGGCGAGGAAGTTGCGCTTACGAGTTTATTATGAAACGGCATATTGTCTTCGCTTAAAAACTTCTTTACAATTTTGTTGTCCAGCCCGTCATTAAAAGCCACGGCCGCCCCTATACTGTGATGTGAAGCCCCGCTGATCGCGAAAGGTCTATGGGAATAATAATAGAAATCCGATACGCATGCTACAGCGATGCCTGAATAAACATCGGGTATCCTTGAATGAAAAAATCTTCCTGACCCGTTGACAGCTTTTTTTATGACTTCGTGTTTCACAAAGCCTCTGTATAACGACGGAAGCTCTGCCTGATCACGATTAAAATTAATGACATCTGTGAGCATCTCTTTTGAGTCGCGCTTCTCAAGCGACGTACCCAGCGGAATCCTCAGAAGATTTCTTGAAGATTTATTTATATGGTCGGGCCAGGAATATCCGGCCGTCTTACACGAAATGGCATCGCAGCCCGTCCTATTTATAATATCGCTTAATTCCTCCAATGCACCCGGCAACAATCCGTCGTCATCGCCTAAATACGACACATAACCGGAATCAACGTGCGATAACGCGAATTCCCAGTTATCAGACATGCTTATCCTCTTACCGGTATTAATGTAACGTACCCGGCCGTCTTTTAAAGACTCGACGGCTTCTTTCGTCCCGTCCTGGCTGAAATTATCGCTGACTATGATCTCCAGGTTATCGTATTTCTGCATAGTGCATGTCTTCAAAGCGCTCTTTAACACGTCGCACCGCTCGCGCGTAGGTATTATTACAGTGAATTTTATCATCTTCTCCCTGCTCATTGCCGCTGCATCCATAGTTTAAGAGGTAACGTTAATTTAGCCGTAAAACCTAAATTCACGAATATCCTTTGCCTTAATTGCGTGCAGGCAAACACTGAAAAAAGGATTGATAGAAAAAATATTGCTGCCAGCAAAAGAAACATTATCAAATACGGCTGCCCCGTATTGATAAAAAGCCTGCCCGCAAGCGCTGTCAGAACGGCCGCAGCCAGCGGCTTGCCTACGTCATCCAGCCACCAGCGCCTCTCTTCGCTCTTCAGCAGGCGGCCGTGCATTATGTGTATGCCGGTTATCAGGTAAAAACTGTTTAAGACAACCCAGGCTGATGCGGCAGCCGTAACACCGTAAATGGGCACAAGATAAAAGATCGATGGGATCAATACGACCGTTGCTATAAGATTCAGATAGAATACCAATTTTGTCCAGCCGTATGCCAGTTGCAGGCCATACGGTATATTCATAAGACCGTTTAACGCAGTACCTAAGACCAGGATACTTAATAGAAAATGGGCATTCCCTATAGTTGCCGGGCTTTGTTTCCATAGAAACAAAATTTCCTTGGGGAAAAAAGCTATTATTACCGCGCACGGCAATATAACGACCGACATAAGCTGCGAAGCTGTATGATAAAGTGATGCGAGTTTTTTTTGATCGTCGAGCGCCGCTAGCTGCGCGAGCTTCGGATAGATGGCGAACGAAACCGGGCCTATCAGACGGTATAACCCCATAGCGACCGTGCCTGCAAGCACGTAATATCCGAAAATTTCCAGCGGCAGCAGCCTGCTTAATATTATCTTGTCTATCTGCGTAAGGATCATGCCCATGACCGTTATACCGCTTATCCCAGCTGCAAAATACCAAACCTCTTTAAGCAGGCTCATCTTAAATACGGCCCTGGAGGAGCCCTGAGGCATCTTCTCCCACAAAAAATACGCCAAAAGAGACGTTTGTAATATGCCGACAAGCGCCTGCCATATAAAAAAAGCCTGTATAGTAGGAGACACGAGCCATAGTACGATGATCGCGCCGAGTCCCCTCAAGGTAGAAATAATCATATTTATCACGTTTACGAGAACCTGTTTCTGAAGACCGAGCAGGCCTCCCGAATAAAAGCCGGATAATGCCTGCAACGCGACGACCACGCCCATTATTACAAGAGCGCTCTGTATGTCAATCGGAGAGATCCGGCCATAATTGATCCATTTATGGGATATATATGGCGCGGCTAAAAAAACTATTACCATGATCATAAAACCTAACCCGAAATAAATAATTTCAAGCGTGCGTAACATATTGCGTGCGTTCTGGCTCTTATCCGGTAAAACCGAAAAACGCGCCATTTCGCGGTTTAATGTGGCGCCTATTCCCATATCAAGTATCGGAGAAAGCGACTGCATTATAATGAATATGCCGATCAACCCGTATGCCTCTATGCCCATGAATTGTATGTACAAGGGAATAAAAACGAGCGACATGCAAGTTGACCAAAAATTTCCGGCTAGATTTGCAAATATATTCCGTTTTATCAGGCTCATTTTATTCGTCTCAACCAGGCTTTCGGCCAATAAGTTACGTTTTTAGTCACGATCCCCTCATTAAAAGGAACCGGCGGCTGTTCTTCGAGGATAAATTCCGGATTTTGACGCGCAAACTCTTCTGCGGCACTTCTCGGGTTGTTCCATGACCAGTCATCACTGCTTCGAGGTGCGCCCGCAAGATCGGCCATTATGCCATCGGCGGCGACAATATAAGAATCACTTGAAACTAAACCGCTGTAAGCATTAAGCTCTCCAGATACATGAGATTTGGTATGATTTGAATCCAGCATCACTAGAACCTTTTCACCGGGCTTAACAAGAGACTTGACCCGCTTTACTATATCGGGATCGATAGAGCTGCCCTCGATCAAAGTAATGTATTTATACAATTCGTGATCCTCTATCGCTTTTCTGTTGTGGGACCTAATTTCAATGTCCACCCCGATCACCCTGCCCGAACCCATCGCTTTACACAGGCTCGCATAATAGACAAGCGACCCGCCGTGCGCGATCCCGGTCTCTATTATTACGTCGGGCTTGACCCTGAATATAACCTCCTGGATCCTTACGAGATCCTCAGGTAACTGGATCACGGGACGACCCATCCACGTAAAGCTGTATACATATTTAGTGTCCCATCCGCACCTAAGCCACGCTTTGGATATGATTGAAAACGCTTCAGGCGAAGCCATGGGATAAGTCTTTACGCCGTCTTTTTCCTCGACAACCACGATGTTTTTTTCTAAATCTATCTTTATCATCAGTCCCTCACAAGCCGGGATACGGCATCGGTCGTGTTATATAAATCGCTCTTCGCGCATCTGCCTCAGGTACTCGGAAGACTTTACGTCAAACAGATCTCTCCTGCTTAACTTTGTTATGCGATCAAAATGATAATCGAGCACGTCATCTTTGAGTCCGGTCAGGTTTATGTGGCGCTGCCAGTAGAGATTATCGAGTTTCAGGGAATACACGAATATGTCCTTGATAACGCCTTTTTCAACGAGCTCCTGGAAAAGCCTCGTCGATGGCAGCGGAGTCAGGTAGGACAACCTGACTAGTTTCTGCAGGTTATTGCGCGTTATAAATTGATACAATTGCTCGTAATCCTCTTCCGTATCCCACGGGAAACCTATGATAAAATTAACCATCGGGCGTATGTTATATTTCCTCATGAGGGCTATCTTCTCTTCGGCCTGTTCCACCGTGAGCTTTTTATCTATATAATCGAGAGTCTTTTGTGAAACGGATTCTATCCCGGTGCTTATACAGGTCAGGCCGTTTTTGCTTCCGGCTTCGCATGTTTTTTCATCTATAACATCTATGCGGGACTGCGCCGTGAAAGTAAATTCCAACCCGCGCTCATTCTTTTTCTCAATGAACTCCATGAAATATTTTTTTATCTGTAGAAAATTTTCATCCACAAAATAGAACCGCTTCAGGTTAAAGTTCTTTATTATATACTCTATTTCATCGAGCACGTAATCGACCCTGCGCAGCGAAATCCCCTGACCCATAAACTTATAGCAGAATGAGCAATTCCCGTAGCATCCCCTTGAAGCCATGATTTCCCAGGATTGCCCCGTCTCGATAAGATACCTGATATAGTAATCCATATCGAACAAGCTGAAATCGGGGTTAGAGAGCTCATCAAGGTTTCCTATGCGCTTGTTGCGCGTACCTATGACCTTGCCGCCGCGCATGAAAAATATGCCCGCGACATCTTCAGGCGAGCGTTCGCCCGACCTTATCTTCTTTACAAGCTCCGGGAAGCTTCTTTCTCCTTCACCGTGAATCAGGTAATCGCAGGCGCAATTCTCAAGCATCAGTTCGGGTATTGAAGACGGAAAATGGCCGCCATAAACGATAACGCTTTCTGGGCTGACCTTTCTGATGATAGCCGCGCACTTCTCCACCTCATTAAGATGATCGTTGCCGATCATGACTCCAAATCCGTAAATAGCGGGTTCTCTTTTTACGGCGTCGATAAATACATTTTCCCGTTCGTTTGCATCAAACGGCACTAAATCTATAATGCTCGTATCTATGCCGTGCTTTTTAAGAGTGTTTGCGATGACGCTCAACCCGATCGGAAACTGGATCTGGTTCGCTTTCCTCGACACATTGACCAATATTACCGGGTAGTTCATGGAATTCATCGCCTGTTTGCCGCCTCACGTTTAAGCCTTCTCAGCGCTTCTTTGCGGTTTTCGACCTCTATCAAAGAAAGGCTCTCTCCTTGCTGCCCTTTATGGGCCATTCTGCCGTTATCTTCGATATATTTAACCGCGAAATCTATTCTTCTGTTTATCTCTTCAGGCGGATAAGCGTCTTTTATAAATTTCTCTATCGGAAGACCGCTGCGGATCTCGATTCCGTATACGGCGATTTCGTCAAAGATACTTACGGCAAAACGAAGGCTTTCCCTAAGCTCTTCCTCCGTCTCAGTAGGAAAACCGACTATTAGATCTGTTCTAAATACCGCTGTTTTATTATTATCTCTGACGGACTTCATAAAATTACCGACCTCTTTTACGCCTGAAGGGCGTCTCATCAGTTTAAGTATGCGCTCGCTGCTAGTCTGGACAGGTATCTGGATGTCCGTAACCCTGCTGTTTGAGAATAAAGGTGATAGCTCCTTGTTATAACGCACTATTCCCAGCGGATTAAACTGGGCGACATGCACCTCAAATCCGGGACCAGCTTCAAATACTTCGAGCAATAATCCGGGATAAGAATCTCCTATGTCCATTCCGTATAACGCGGTCTCCATGCCAGTCAGAACTATGATCTTTACGCCGTCTTTTACCAGGTTTTTTATCTGCGAAATGATGCCCTTACGGGAACGGCTTTTTATGCGGCCAAGACCTACCCTGTGAGGACAATATACGCAGGTAAACGAGCAGCCATCGACTATGTTGACATAGCGTTTCGTTAAATCATAAAGACGGTAATCTTCCCTGCTCTTGAAAGTGGAAGGCTCTGCGATATCGCATAGCGCGACCTTCGGATTTTCGATCAAAGAAGCTATCTTCGTTAGTTCCTGCGATGGGACGCATATGCCCTTGTGGACTTTCGCTACAGATGCCGGGTTGAGATTATTCAGGCAGCCGAAACAGACAACTTTTTTACCCGACTTGTTTGCTTCAAGCAGTCTTTCGAGTGATTTTTCCTCTTTCACTTTCCATCCAACGCAGGTCGGGCAGATCACGATATCGGCGCATTCCATCTGGGAGGTCTTGTCCCACCCGTTGGCAATAAAATAATCGAAGATCTTTTTTACCTCTAATTTCTTGGTCGTGCACATATTATCTTCGGTAAAATAGACTTTAGGCATAATTCTCCGTTCCCGATCTACCGGACATAGTCCGGATAGGCTTTATCCTTATCCGATATCGTCATATTCCGCGAATCGGGCCACTTTATGGCGAAAACCGGGTCGTTCCATCTGAAACCGGCTTCGCTTTCAGGTTTATAGAACTCGGACATGTAGTAAATAACGGTTGTATCGTCTTCAAGTGTCTGAAAACCGTGAGCAAAACCCTTCGGTATATAGAGCATCCTGTTATTCCCGGATGTCAATTCCCCGGATATTGATTTGCAATATGCGGGAGAGTCTTTACGCATGTCGACTATCACGTCATGTATAGCGCCTCTTACACAACCCACAAGCTTCGCTTCTTCATACGGTTTTCTCTGATAATGCATTCCGCGCAGCGTTCCCTTCTTAATATTATAGGAAATATTGCTCTGGGCTACGCTGAAATCCAATCCGTGATCCTTAAATTCTATGCCGCAAAAACTGCGCGCAAAAAACCCTCTTTCGTCTTTAACGGGTTCGAGTTCTATTATGAATACCCCTTTTAATTTTGTTTCGATAAAATTCATGCTCTCTTCTTTCTGCCAACAAAATAAAAATAATTGGGTTTCAAAAAACCCTTATTCACGCAGTATTTATCATAGCTTGTCAGAAAGTCCGCTATCTTTTCAATCTTCTTCGCGGGCCCTCTCAGTCCTCCGAGCAAGCGATATATAAACGAAAAACTCGGCTTATACTCGATCTCTTTGAGGTTTCTTCTGAGTTGGCCCAGTATCTTAACGCCTGAGGCGGCATTGTCATTCGGCGATTGAGCCGTCTCATCCTTGTCTCTTTCGTTTATATACTCGTCATAGATCTCGTCTATGTATCGCCCTATCGCGTCTTTCTTGACACACAGGCCTTCTCCTGTTTTATCTTCATACCAGAACCCCGCCAATGAGAGCAATCCCCTTATTAAAGCGACCTGGGAGGCGTCTTCTTTTCGCCACATCTCATGGCACGGCTCATGGCAAAGTATGAGCCCGCCAGGAACGAGCATGCTAAGCGCTTTTTTAATCGCTTTTTCCGGATCATCTAAATGATGCAATACGCCCGAAAACAGTATAGCGTCATAAGTTCCCGTAGTATTCCAAAAAGGCATGACCATGTATTCGAGGGAACCGAAATCCTTCTTAAAAGGATTCGTCCTTAGGGTTTCTTTGGCTAATTTTATACAGCCGTCCGATATATCTATTCCTGTTACGCGATGACCTGCGCGCGCCAATTCAAGCGATATGTAGCCGGCGCCGCACCCGACATCCAGGATCCTTAAGTTTTTTCTGCCGTTCTCAGACAGCATCCTCAGGAAATTTCTTACTATTTCGCCTAAATAGAGATCGATAAAATACGGATCCCGCCAGAAACTCTTGTAAAAATATTCGCATTTGACCGCCCTTCGGATGTCTGGCACAAAACCCGCCTTACTGCGGTTTTTTATCCTTTCGTTAAAAGCCGTCGCTTCGGCCTTATAATCACACCTTGCAGACATTTTGCCCTTTTCTGACACGGACGGCCACGGATACTTCATCCGGGTTCTTTTGATATTCTACGCAAAATATAAGATACTTTTTATCGATACCCTGATAGGGCTCCTGCATCTTGCGCATCTGGTATTCACCGGAAATTCCTGAAAAATATTGCATGTATTTTTTGATAACGCTGCCCTGCTTCTTATTTATAAAAAACCTGTAAGTAAATCCGGCGGGATGATGATATGCGCTCAGAGGCTTTTGCATCCCGTCCTTTATCCAGCGGGCTATGTCATAATGGAATGCGGCATTCTTGCATACATCCTTTCCCGCCTCTATCTCTTTCAGGTCGGACAGCTTGATGTACCGTTGTTCAAGAAAATGAGCGCATTCGCTGATTATCTTGCCGTCAAGGGCCTGGTCTTCAGAGTTACGCGCCGCCATCTCAAGCGCGATTGACTTGTAATAATCGATAAAATCTTTGTTGCATTCGATCAATACGCGGCTGGAATAATGAGTATTCAGTTTCCTGAAACCTCCCTTGCGCAGAAACTTCATCTTTTCTTCCGAAGAATGGAATGAGACAAGCGTTTCTTTATTTGGGAAGAATTCCTTACGCATGTCGGATATAAAATCTTCGAATATCTTCCTTACCTTAACGGGCGCCGTCTTAAAATCGCGTATAGCCCTGATAAAGAAGTCTACAGGATTGACTCCAAGGCAAAGTAAAAGATGAAGCAGCAGATCGTGCTGGCGCATCGTCCAGCTCATCTGGATAAGCCAATTCAGCTGGCGGCAGGCGAAAAAATCATCCAAAGAAAACGAGCCCGTTGACATGACCATCTCCTGATATTCAACGGCCGCGCGGCCGTCATAAAGGCCGTAACAATTTTCCATCAGCCTGAATCCCGTGTGCATGCCGTATTTTTCCCTCTGATCCGGCGCGTTGATCGGCGCGCCTTCTAGCAACATCAATGTATTCGTATTTATGCAATCAAGGCCCAGATCGAAGAAGTAACGCAGGGCCGATAAATACGTGTCAAGAGTCTCCCTGGGCAACGGTATTATCAGTTCACCGAAACTCTCTATGCCGTTAGCCTTACAAAAAGAGGCGAATTTTTTCCAATCTTTATCGGAAATACTTTTCCTGTTAATATTTTTCAGCACACCCGCGTCCAGAGACTGCGATGACTGCCGCATCGTAGTCATGCCTTTCAGTATATCAGCCGCTTTAAAAGCTATATCGGATTTTGTCTGCCCCCAGTTTATAATGACTTTCCCCGGCCATCCGTAATTGAGGTTGGAATCCCTTATCGCTTGCGCTATTTCAAGATCGCGGTCGCCCAAAAGGCCGAAGTTCGGGTCATTTATCATAAGCCGGTCATCTTTCGAATTGCGACGGCAATAATCTATATCTGATCTCATGCGTTCTATACTGTATTTGTAAACATTCTTCGACGCGCTGTCCCAGGAACAATATGTGCATTGAAACGGGCATCCCCTCTGTGTTTCTATCATCGGTATTAAACCGTCTTCCAGGAACTCTTTTGCCATCCCGTTCTGGAACGGGGACGGTATCTCATCAAGGTCATTAATCTCGTATTTTGTCGCTTTAAAAACGGCTTTCTTCGTACCGGGGTCTAGATACCAGACACCGTGAACTTCCTGCGATTTATGGAGTTTAAATTCTTTATCGCTATTAGAGCCGAGCATGGCTTTAACGAGGCGCTTGAAAGGTTCTTCGCCCGGCCCTATAACATAGTAATCGCAACTGGATGATTTCAGGAATTCCGTCATCCTGGATTCAGTAGGCGTGATATTAGGACCTCCCATGACAGTAACAGTCCGGCCGTTACGCCTCTTAACTGAATTTAAGATGACTTTGTTTAATTCCAGGTTCCAGCAGTAATTTGAAAGCCCTATTATATCCGGCGGATTCTTTTTGAGCGCCTTCAGCAGAAGATCCGGAAATTTGAAGACCCGGATCTCGACCAGATCTTTGAATGCGGCTTTCGTATAAGAAGCTATCAAAAGAGCGCTCAACGGTATCATCCAGTTATCCCTGATCGGGATAAAATTATGGACCATATCGGCCAGATATATAACGAGCGGCTTTTTAAGAGACATTTTTTGCTTGTTGATATCTTTCTTCATGAGTAGATCTGCGGTTCGGGAATAGGAACTATGAACCGGCCTCCCCAATCGCGTATATAACCAACCTGCTCCATGATCTCATCCTTGATATTCCATGGCAGAATAAAAACATAATCAGGCCTTGTCTTCTTTATCATATCTA
>Ga0268280_1000680_pt1 | contig 26566 bp, 28 predicted proteins | sample saktaG_9_FD_190139 | JGI IMG/M metagenome (GOLD analysis project Ga0268280, IMG submission 190139) | Saline water microbial communities from Sakinaw Lake, British Columbia, Canada - sak_2011_5_24_40m | ecosystem: Environmental > Aquatic > Non-marine Saline and Alkaline > Saline ...
CCGTGAGCAGTCAATACAACATCGTGTTTCTTTGCCAAGTCCCTGACCTGTCTGGCAGTGATTGGCGTCATCCTGACCCCTCTGACGAACTCCAGCTCCATGCAGCCAAGGCCTAGCTTTCTCACTTGAGCAATGCCATCTGTTGTGCTCCTGCTTAAAGCGCTGAGAGGCACCCCTGCCGTCCCGAAGAATAAGTTTTTCATTTCATCCACCGATTCATAGGCATGCGAGGCTGCTTTTTATATTTTTCTAAGCAAAAACAGCGTTTTTCCCTTTTAAAAGAGAAACTTTTATATACCCTGCAGTCAAAAATTAAGCTTATTCATGTTGTGAGGTGAATATTAATGACAGAAGGATATTGTGTTAAGTGCAAAAAGAGCGTTGAAATGAATGATGGTCTGGAGTCCCTTAATGCTAAAGGCAGACGAATGATGAAAGGCAAATGCCCTGACTGCGGAACAACTGTTTGCAGGATTCTACCAAACCTACCAAACAAATAAATCCTGAACAGTTTTTTTCCTTTTTTTATTTTTTTAGGCCATTATACCCCCTTATTAGAGGTCTTGCATGTTAACTGGACTGGTTACAATCATAGTGGTCGCTTGCATAATACTGTTCTTGTTCATATTTGTTAAGCGGATAATCTTGTTCATAATCAATAGCATTGTGGGCCTTTTGGCGCTCATCGGCTTCAATGTGGTGTTTCATGCCGGCATTCAGATCAACATCTGGAGCGTATTGATAACAGGCATCGGCGGCGTGATAGGATTTCTCATAGTGCTCGGCATGCATTACCTAGGCTGGGCCTTCTGAAGCTGAAGAGCTTTCTTAGTTGACGAGGTCGTCGTCATGGCCATTTAGGCGAGCGTGACGGATAGGGCCGAAGGCGAATAGAGTTTCCGATTTCCTTCTTTTTGTTCGTGCGCATGAAATCGGCTAAGCGAGCGGCCAAGACGACCTCGTCTCAGAGAAGATTTTTCCGGATGCAAAAGCTTTATATGCCAGTCTCCACTTCCGAATAGGTATGAATAGGGATGTTGTGCGGGCGAGTTTTATCAGTTCAATCTATTTCAGCTGCGCTTCTTTTGTCATACTTTGGATTGCTGGCTTCCTTTATGAATCGCTCCTGAAGACTTCTGGCAGGCTCAGCATCGGCTGGGTAATAGTCATAGTCTTGAGCCTTATGCTTATCATGTTCTTCATAGCTCTGACGCACATACTCCTAGGGGACCATGACCACAGCAAGATAAAGCTCATTGACAAGATGATGGGAGTCTTGCTGTTCGTCATCTGTACCCTGGGCATCCTTGGCGGGCTTGGTTTCCTTTTCTGGTTCCCGATAGGATAAGCGGGGTAAAGCTGAGAATTCTCACTGTATCTCTTTCTTTCTTCTCTCTTTTAGGTCTATTGATGCCAGTATCATGTTGTGCATCCTTCTGAGGAATTCCAGCTTGTCTTCCATCTTCATTATGTCTGAGTATCCCATGGCCACCATGTTGAATGCGAATGGGCTTGGCAGGTCTGTGAAGACCTCTTTCACCTCAATCTCTCCTTTCTCTACCATTCGCAGCACTTCTTCTGCGTGCTTTATGTCCATGAAGTCCTCTAATACTTCGCGCCTGGCTTCTTCCAGGATTGGGAATTTCTCGTTTATCTTCTTCACTGCGCTGAGCAGCAGCCTTGAGCTCATCTGCTGCTTTCCTACGCTCTTGCGATGACCTTTGTAAAGCCGGAGGATCATCAGTGACCTTGCTGCGCAGTGCCTGAAGCGCCTGCTTAGGATCTCTGTCTTGTCAAGCGCGAATTTCATCAGCCATCTTAGCTGGTCGCTTTTCAGCAGGCCGAAGGCTCTTCCTGCTTGCAGGTTGGTGCTTAGTGTCAGGTAGAACCCGTTGTCAGTCACTCCTATTTCTACGTCTTTTTTCTGCATCTTAAAAATCACCAATGCCATTGCCCTGCTCAGGACATCATTGACTCTTCTCCCGAAGAGTGTGTGGAATATCACCTTCTTTGACCTGCCGTCTGATGTGTGCTCTATGATTATCTTCTTGTCATGAGGTATCTCTGAGTATTGGAATTGTTCCTTGAAGTATTCGTAGACGCTGTTGGCTCCGTACTCGTCCACGTAGAGGTATGAGTTGATGAATGAGAGTAGGTCCTCTTTTTTGGTCTCGTATTTCAGGTGCTCTTCCATCAGGCGCCGGAATTTCTGTATCTCCAACGCCAGGTCATAGCTTAATGGCAGCATCTCACTGTACCAGGATGGCACTGTAGGCGGCCTGTTCGCGCTGGTCTTCACATTGGCAGTCATCCCTCTTGTGAACTGAAACTCGTAGGTGTTGCCTCCCAGGACAAAAACATCTCCTTTCTTGAGTTTTTCCAGGAATGGCTCTGAGATGAATCCAATGAGCTGATTGTTTATCTTGACTTTTATGTTGGTCTCATCAGGGATGGTCCCTATGTTGGTCATATAGATAACTCTGCTCATCTTCCCTTTCTTGCCTATCATCCCTGTCTCTGGCTCATACCATATCTTTGCGTAGACATGCCTGTCCTCAAGGTCAGCGTATTCTCCTGTCAGGTAGCTTATGATCTCTTTGAAGCGCGTCTCTTCCAGTTCATGGAATTGGTAGCTGCTGCGTATCACACGGCGTATTTCATCTATGTGCCTTTGCTCTTCAAGGGCCATGCCGAGTATGTGCTGGGCTAGCACGTCAAGAGGATTTTTTGGTATGTCTATCCGGTCTATCTTCCGTTCAAGCGCTGCTTTCAGCAGTACGCTGCATTCCACAAGGTCGTCTCGGTCCATCACTATTATCCTTCCTTTTGCTTGGTCGTGCAGCTTATGGCCGCTTCTCCCTATTCTTTGCAGCGCGCGCGCCACACTCTTTGGGCTTCCGAGAAGGATGACAAGGTCTATGTATCCTATGTCTATTCCCAGCTCCAGGCTTGTCGAGGACACTACGACTCGCAGCTCTCCTCTTTTCAGCCTTTCCTCGACATTCAGCCTGTGCTCTTTGCTCAGGCTTCCGTGGTGGGCTCCGATGAGGCTTGAGTATCCTTTCTTTTTTTCTGGCTCTGCGCCTCCTACAACCAAGCTTCCGGTCTCTCCGGCAGGCAAGGTTATTTCTTCCATGTTCTCTTCAATCTTTACCTCCTCTTCTATTTCATCTTCTATCTTGGTGTAATTCTTTGGGAAGCGTTCTTTCAGGTGGTGGACTACGCGCTCTGTCGCGCTGCGGGTATTTGTGAATATGAGGGTGGTCCTGTGGCTTTGCACAAGCTCATCTATAAGCCGGTAGGTGGCGTTGTTTATCTCTTCGTAGGTCGCGTTCATCAGGTTCTGGACTGGGCTTAACACTTTCAGGTCCAGCTGCTTCTCGAAGTTGACATCCACTATCTTGCAGTCCCTGAAATCATTCTTCTCAGAATCGTATCCTACCAGGAACTTGGCGACTTCTTCAAGGGGCGCGACTGTCGCTGACAATCCTATCCTTGTGAAGTATGTGTTGAACTGCAGGCGTTCAAGGCTCAGGGCCAGGTGCGCTCCTCTCTTGCTGCTTGCAAGAGCGTGGATCTCGTCTATGATGCACCATTGCACTGCTTTCAGTTTTTCCTTGAATTTTGTGGATGAGAGCACGATGGCAAAGCTCTCGGGTGTTGTTATCAGTATGTGGGGCGGCTTGGTGAGCATGCTCTGCTTTTTGCTCGCGGTGGTGTCTCCGGTCCTTATGGCTACTCGTATCCCGAATTTTCTTCCGGCGATCTCCTCGATCTCGCGGAGCGGCTCCAGCAGGTTGCGCGAGATGTCATTGGCCAAGGCCTTTAGCGGGCTGAGGTATATGCAGTACACTTCGTCCTTTAGCATCCCTTTCTCTGAGAGATTCACTAGCTCGTTGAGTATTGATAGGAATGCGCTGAGGGTCTTTCCGCTGCCGGTAGGGCTGCTTATGAGCGTGTTCACCCTGTTGCGGATGTTGAGGATGGAGAATCTTTGAGGCGGGGCGAATCCTTTGAATTTCTTTAGGAACCATTCCCTGATGTAAGGGTTCAGGCTGGCAAGCGTGTCCTTGTCCTCGTGCGGCGTCTGCATAAACTCAATCATGAAGGCCAATAAGCTCTTTTTGTTTATAATAGTAACGGACTAAAGTTGACTGTATACAATTGAGTTACTAAATAGTCCGTGGAATCGGTGGAAAGATTTAAAAATTAATCTTCATTACTGGCGGCATCAAAATATGCTTAACGGAGGTTTTATCATGGCAAATGATTTTGAGATGGATTTCAGCTCTGCGGACGGGGACGAAGACCCTTTTGATGGCGGAGACCCTGATTCAGACGGCAGCGATGATTGATAGCGATCGCAAAAATATCTTTTGAGGATATTCTTTCCAGGTAGATTTTCTTTCAGTATACGAAAATAAAGCATAATTATTTATATTGATTTGTTTTTTTAATCTTATTCGGATAGAAAAAAACTTATGGGGGTGAAAAACAAATGGAAAAAGGCAGCTTTAATTTTGGGGTGTGGGCTTTCATAATCGGCCTCATATTGGCTATTGTGGTGGCGCTTCTTAGTGGACCATTGCCTCCTGATTGGGCAGTGATTGTCCTGGCGATCCTTGGTATAATTGTTGGATTGCTGAATGTGACTGGGAAGGAAGTTGAGAAGTTCCTGATAGCAGCCATAGCGTTCCTGCTGAGCTTTCAGTCGCTTAGCAACGTATTCATAGCCATTTCTGGCGGATGGACTGCGATAGGTACTTTCTTCAACCTTATCAGCGTGTTCATGGCTCCGGCAGCGGCTGTGGTCGCCATCAAGGCTTTGTACAACTTAGCAAGAAACTAAGAGAGTGTATAAAGAAAAAAAATATTAAAATTTTTTATTTTTTTATTAGAGACCTTCCATTCCTCAGTAATCATCCGAGTTCTTGATTAGGCTTGCAGCGTCTATCTCCTTGTTGTCAAGTATTTTGTCTGCCTTTCCGCAGTAGGGGCATCTCAGCTCTGTGCGGCTTGAGGGGCTGTACTTGAATTTGTATCTGCATCTTCCGCAGAAGAAACTGTGTTTTCCTGAGGAAGCAGCTGCTGCCGAAGAGGCTTGTTTTTTCTTTTCCTGCTCCACTTTGAACAGGGAGAGGCATTTGTTGCATAGGGACATCCTGGATCCGTCTCCTTTAGGCACATATCGTATACTGTTCACTGCGACAAATTTCCTGCATCTCTCGCAGAGCGCTTGTCTCATATCATTCATATCATCGTCCATTTCAATCACATCCTTGATTTTGATAAACCGCATATTCATTCATTGATTATGGCGGACCTGTGGAAAATGTATTTTTAAACATTTATTTACTCCAAAATATATTTTATAGAAATAGATGGGTCTATCAGTATGAGCTGAATGTTATGTTAGCCTTACTCATCTTAGTGTAAACTACCCCCGCTAAAAGCAACGTTGCTCGTTGCACAAGCCTGCTAGCTTGAGCGCGGAGCGTTAGCGTGGTAGTTAACAAAAGCAAAAGCTTTTGGGAACTCCCAGAAATGCAAAGCATTTCTGCGAGTTTACTCAAAAATCACTCGTGTTTCATCGATGAGCTTAAGCACATTGCGTTCACACGAGGGATTTTTGTTGTAAAACTCTAGTTCGGGCTTCTCTTCACGGCGTTTATAGAATATCTGATCCAGCCCAGTCCACATCAGGAACCAACCTGACGGTTCCAGCATCACCACCATGAAAGCCAGCAATAGATTGTGCATCCCGAAATAGACTATTGTAGTGGCAATCATCATCAGCAGGAAACCTATGCTTGTCATTATAATGCTGTTCTTCACCAGTTTCTTTGACTCTTTCTCCATCATGCTCGCATGCCTCTTGAAATGTTCCCTGATGCGCCGTTTTATAACTGATTCCTGGTCAGGCTTCCTCAATGCTGCAGGAATAAGGAATCTCAACTCCAGTGCCCTGATCTTATCTCTTGCAGCTTTCCTCGCCTCAGAGAGGAAGTCATCGGAAAGAGCTCTCTGTGAATATGGTCAGGGGTCGAAGTCTGAGAATATGTCGTCATAGTTGTCCAGGAGCAGGCTGATCTCAGTCTTGGCAAGCAAATCCTTGACTTCTTGAGCATTAGCATCTGCTGCTGCAGGAACGTTCTTATCCTCTTTTTGCTCTTCCTTCTTATCATCTGCTTTGGAAGATTCCATCATCATGCTCCGTCAAGAACTGTGTTTAAATATTTTTCTAACCCGGCGCGCATCAGTATATTATCCTCTTATCTGAGAATTTTGATTGAACAACCACTCTTCCGTTGCCAGGCACCAATTCACCTATGACATCTGCCTTGAAACCTTTTCCAGAATCATTTATTTCTGCGACTAATCTGGGCGCATCATCTTTCCCAACCCCTAAAACAAATCCTACTCCGCAGTTGAAAGTCTTGTACATATCCTCATCGCTAACGCCTTGTTTATAGATTTCAAAGAATATACTGTGCGGCTCAAGCAGATGTTTGTTTGTTATCATGGCGTCAGAACTCGACAGCAGAGGCTTGAGCTTGGTGTAAGCCCCGCCAGTGATGTGCATCATTCCATGAATATCATATCGCTCATCCAGATCAAGTATTGTCTCAGAGTATATGCTAGCCGGCACGATGAACTCTGGCCGCAGCCTTTCTCCCAGCAACTCACGGACTTTTGTGAATCCGTTCGATTGCAAGCCGCTGCTTCCGAGGCCGATCAATACGTCTCCTGACAGCAGCCTATTGGGTTTTGGGTTTTTGACAAATCCGAGCATAGTCATGCCCATATCCATTCCACGCAGATTGTCATGGATTGCAGTCTCCCCGCCAGTTATAGATATGTTTCGCTTCAAGCATTCATCTGACAGATGGCTTATGATCTCAACTATTGCCCTGTGGTCGTCTTCAGGGATTAACAGATGATCTATCACCGCATAAGGCCTTGCCCTGCAGAAAGCCAGGTCGTTAAGGTTCATTGCCAGCGCATCCAAAACAAATTCGTGGAAGCTTCTCTGCTTCCAATGATAGATTCCTTTGGTGCCGACGCCGTCACTATGATGAAGCTCGGAATAAGAGAATTTCTTCATCACAAGCCCGTCTTTGACAGATACATAAGGAGTGTCGTGAGTTCTCCTGATTAATCTCAGGATCTCTTTCGTGTAAGGCTTCTCTGGATTATACATATCACCATCTTAGACAGGTCATGTTTTAAATTTTACGCAAAATCTCAACTCAACAAAAGATTTATAAGCCTTGGAAAGAGAATGCTCTTGTTAAAAGAGGTCTGTTCGTGGCATGGTATCTTGATATTGTCCTGTACATTTGGGGTCTTTTCACTCATTGGCTCAGGACTATCTTTGTCCTGCCGTTCCAGACCACTGAGATGCTCTGGCTTCTAGTCCCAGTTTGGATGGCATGGTTCTTCGCAGAGTTCTTCCAGGAAAAGACAGGAACTTCATTAGGTAATGCCATCTCAAACGCTGTTGTCATACTTTGGGGCAGCGTTGATTGCAGCAGGCAGACTGTGGCATTGATAGCAAAACATACACTTGTCGGCTTCTGGAACATATTCGCAAGGTTCGCCATGATTTTCATCATATTCATCTATGGAGTGATAATTGTCTTCTTCGGGATCAAGGGCAACAAGATAATAAAATATATCGGCAGAATCCGTGAGATAACATATGTGTTCGCCATGTTCACACCGATATTTTACGGCGCAATCCCGCTGACATGGAACCATATAATCTCGGCAATAGTATTCTTCCCGCTGTTCTATTTCGCGATAGAGTTGATTGATAGGTATACTCCTGACCCTAAAGCGATTACAGAAGATGCTAAGGATGTCGGGGTAGAAGCAGGCAGAAATTCAGGTGGAAATTCTCTTGACAGCTTCAATTCATTCAACAAGCAGCCAGGCACGCCCGGATTTTCCCAGAATCAAAACAACAATCCTCAAGGATACCGCCCACCATATCCCCCACCAGGAAACATGAATGGAAACGGGAATACAGGATTCAACAATCAGTTCAGACCAAGGTGAAGAGAGATGATTCAAAACACGATTTTATTGCTCATCAATATCATGCGTGACCTGATACTAGGCTTGAGCCTGTACTATGCGTTCAAGACCGTAGGCAGCCTCATGAGAGGGATGCACCAGAACCGTATAATGCACATAAAGAAAGTGGTGTTCCTCTATCTTGGCTTGGCAGCGTCGTTCCTGCTGGCAGGATTCATAAGCCAAGATTTCAGCCTGTTGATAGGAAAAAACCAATTCGGAGTGATCAGCACGGCGCTTTTCTTCGCATCAAACATGCTGTTCATCATAGCGTTCTCTTATTTCTGGCATCACTCATCAAAGCTGCATCGCCTGCAGGCAAAAGAGTTCCTCTTCTTCATTGGAGTCATTGCAGCAGTTTTTCTCTGGCTGCACTACTTGATAATAAATCATATCATCCCAAGAGTAAACATCCTGCCGATAAGCGATAAACTACTGCTGCTATTTAATCCAATATCTCTCGCATTAGCCTTCCTGCTGACGCTAGTCATACATCCAAGATACAAGGCTGGCGTGATCAGGACTCCGCCATGGTATTTGTCGTCGGGCGTGTTCATGTATTTCATAGGCCACATGATGATGATTTACCATCATCTGAGGCAAGAATCAGCCATACTGCCATTCATATACGCATTTTTGATGATGATGAGCTCAATCTACTTCCTATTCGGTTTCTTTGTGGCGAGCAAGAAATACAGAATCCGTGATGCTTAACTATTTCCTGCCTGTGCTTCCAAAGCCGCCAGCACCCCGAGAAGTCTCAGATAGCTCTGACTCGACGAATTCAGCGCGTTCCACCTTCTTGATATTCATCTGGGCTATGCGATCGTTTCGCTTGACTACATAATCCTCTTGACCAAGATTTATCAGAATTATACCTATCTCCCCCCTATAATCCGAATCCACAATGCCCGGAGAGTTGACTATACTTATGCCGTGCTTCAGGGCCAAGCCGCTGCGCGGAGTTATCTCAGCAACGTAACCTGCAGGGAATTCCATTTTAAAGCCAGCAAAGACAAGATATATTTTTCCAGGATTTAACGTAACATTCTCCTTTACCGCAGCATGAAGATCAACAGCAGCGCTGCCAAGAGTCTGGTATTTAGGCATGTTTATGTCCTCATTTCCCTCTGTGCGTTGTATCTTGACAATTAATCTTCCTAAATCCCCTTCCGAATTTGATTTTACCATTCTTATAGAGAAAAAGGCACGATTTAAAAAAATGTCGTTTAAATCATAAAATAAACGCCGTGACCCGGATTTGAACCAGGAATTCCTTGCGGAACCAGCTCTCAAGGCTGGCGCACTACCGAGTTATGCGATCACGGCAAAAAATATTTTGTAAGTGAGCGCATCCAGAAAAACAAAGTTTTTCTGCAATGCGATCACGGCAAAAATTTATTTATTGACTGATAGTTGAATAGAAATAGCTTTTGTTTTTAAATGTTTTCCACGCTGTTTTTACACCACGTACCTGAACATGTTGAGGTAAGCCTTTATCTCTTCCTGGACTTCTGTGGCTTCCTTCACCAGCTGTTTCTCGTATGTGTCGGTCTGGGACTTATAGATGAATTTATCGATGATAGCCCTGAAGAAGAAAAGCCATGCCCTGCCCTCAATCCTTCCCTCATAGTCGGTTATGAGCGTGGCGTCGAATGTGAAACTGGCCTTGCCTTTCAGCAGGTGCTGCTTAACCCCCTTGACCTCCACTTCCACCTCTTTCAGGTTCTCAAAGACAGCCCACACCCTTATCTCTAATTTATGGTAATCTGAGACTTTTCTGTATGGGAGAAGCTCGAAAATGACTTTCTTGCCATCTTCGTATATCTCTTCATAATTCTTGTTCTCGAGCATGTCATAGTTCCTGTCATTGAACCATTTGAATATGGAGCGGAATAGCCCTTTCAGGTCGAAGAGTCCTTCAAAGCTCAATGCACGGTTCTGGTATACTATTTTTTTCTCTGGCAAAATCTGACCTCTTTTAATGAATTACCAATCTCCTTCGGACTCTATTTTTAAAAATCTTTTTATTTCTTTGTTAAGATTATGAAGCTGCCTGTCAAAAGGGTCCACGTGCTTGAGATCCCTGTCCCTCTTGAACAAGAAGCCATCGAGGAATTTAATCATCCAGGGATGGTCATTGTACTTCTTCTGCCAGTCAGTCACGACCCGGCCGTTTATCTGCACATCAATCCTGCCTTGGGAGCGCTTCACCTGCTTTCCATCCACCACGACCTGGACATCCCTGGTCTCCCAGAGATGATAGGTTACATCAAAGAAGTATTGATAGTACTCTGTGACTTTCTTCTCGCCGTAGATATTGATCTCGAGTTCGTTCCCCAAAGGCGTGTCTAGCTTGTCTTTATATCTTATCTCGTGATATTCAAACTTGCGATCGACGAGCCAATCATGTATCATCTTCATGAGGCCTGCGAAGTCGAACACTCCCTTATACCTCACTTTGAGGTTCGACGCCAGAACATCATATTCGTTCATAAAACCGTAATTTGATTAACGGTTATTTAAAGCTTGCGGAAAACCTTTCCCCCTCCAGCCTTTGCCCTCAAGCAATGGTTGCGGCCATTGCATCAGCCTACTGGCTGAAAAGGCTGGCGAAACGATTAGTGTGAGACTTTCGCTGATGCAAAGTCTCACTCCATACGACGAAACAGAGCTATCGCTAGACCGATTCATAAATGATATGAAAAAACTAGAAAAAAACTAGAAAAATATAAAAAAATGAGAAAGGCTGCTCACAGAAAACAACAACTCGTAAGTCTTTTAATCGTCTTTTTGCCAATAGACTCTGAATAATTATTCTTAAAAAAGTGGTATGGACTTATTAGTGGCTGCGCGCTGAATGCCTTGTTACCTTGGCACTTACACGCCAGCTCTATCAACCCCATCTTCTGTGGGCGTCCATGAAAGTCTCTTTTCGAGGATGGCTTCATACTTAGATGCTTTCAGTATTTATCCATTAAAGCGTAGCTGCTCGGCCTACCCTGTCGGATAACCGATCGACCAGTGGCTTCGAATCACCGTTCCTCTCGTACTAGATGATCCTTCCTCTCAGACTCTCAACACTCCCAATAGATATCAAACCAACTGCCTCGCAGCGTTGTGAACCCAGCTCACGATCCCTTTTGATAGGTGAACACCCTCACCCTTGGCCGCTTCTGCACGGCCAGGATAGGAAGAGCCGACATCTATGTAGCAAACCGCGCCGTCGATAGGAGCTCTCGGGCGCGACAACTCTGTTATCCCCGGAGTAACTTTTCTGTCAGCCCCGCCCCCCATTCAAGGAGGTACGGGGGTTCGCTAGACCCAACTTTCGTTTCTGGAAATCTCATTGTCTGAATTCCAGTCAGGCTGGCTTTTGCTCTTACACTCTACATCGGATTTCTGACCCGACTGAGCCAACCATAGGGCACTGATGATATCTTTTCATCAGTGTGCCACCCCAGCCAAACTGTCCACCAGCCGGTGTCCCACCTCTCTACGGAGATGGTTAGCAGCGCAAAATCAAATGAGCAGTGTTACATTGTTGCCTAAACATGGACTAGCATCCACGCCTCAAACAGCTCCTGCTTACGCTATACATTCAGCCTCGCGTTGCAGCGACAGGCTACAGTAAAGTTTCACGGGGTCTTCGCTTCCCATTGGGAGTCTCTGGTCTTTGCACCAGAACGAGATATTCAGAGGGTTCTGGTTGGGGACAGTAGAGATCTCGTTACACCATTCATGCAGGTCGTCAATCAAACGACAAGGCATTTCGCTACCTTAAGAGAGTTATAGTTACTCCCGCCGTTTGCCTGTCCTTCGTTCCCTTGAAAAGGAGATTCAGATACAGGTACTGGGCAGATGTCGCCGATTATTCTAGCCCTTACGGGTTTGCAATCAGCTAAGTTTTTGTTAAACAGTCGGACCTCTTTTGTAATTGCACCTTACTATCGCGCTCGTACGAGCACTAGAGTAGGGACCCCTTAGACCTAAGGCTTGGGGCTAATTTGCCGAGTTCCCTCAACCAGATTGTCCCTTCACACCTTGGGCTTCTCACCCAGGGGCACCAGTGTCGGTGCTGGGTATAGTCATAAGTGATCTTTCAAAATTCCCTTTTCACGGGCTCCAGGTATCAGCCGAACACTACTTAAGTAATGCTGTTCTAAGGATTAATCAAGTTCTCATCATTACGATACTCCCTTGACTTGTCCTTATTAGCAATCACGACGGTGATTGTCGGCCTAACCGAAAACGTCAGGAATTATGCTTGCGTTGCCGCGCATACACTCATGGTACAGGAATATTAACCTGTTTCCCTTTCCTCTACAAACTCGATTTACGAGCTGAGTTAGGACTAACTTACCCTTGGCTGATTTTCATTGCCAAGGAACCCTTGCCCTTTCGGCGGAACTGATTCTCACAGTTCTAAGTTCTTACTATTACCAGGATTCTCGATAGTGAAAGGTCCACCACCCCTCGCGGGGAGGCTTCTACCCTAACACTACGCCTACCTATCTCAATCCTTGCGGATGACAGCGGTATCGGTGATTGTTTAGCCCCGTCCATTTTCAGCACCTATGACCTAGAAGAGTAAGCTGTTACGCACTTTTTAAAGGATGGCTGCTTCTAAGCCAACCTCCTCCCTGTTTTGGGTCATAGACAACCTTCACCCTTTCACACTTAACCAATGCTTTGGGACCTTAACCGCTGTGTGGGTTGTTCCCCTCTCGGACACCACCCTTACGGCAGATGCCCCGTCTCCTGAGGTCTACAGCGCTTGAGAATTTTGAGTTGGACAGTGAACCGACCCCTTTCGGGGCCTTAATCCTCAATCCGTCGCTTTACCTCTCAAGCAGCCTCGCTCAGGGCTTGACTGCGGCCAAATTCGGTAGGAACCAGCTATCGCTGAACTCGATTGGCTTTTTACCCCTACACCCAAGTTAGAAGAATGCTTGCACACAATACCTCTTCAGGCCTCCACCCATCGCGGGATGGGCTTCACCTTACCCAGGCGTAGATCGTTCAGCTTCGGGTCTGGTCCAAGTGACTTGAGGCACTTTCACACCTCGTCCCTCGTAAACTGCGGACTATCGCTTTCGCTTAGGATGCCCGATGTAAGTCGGTTATCCTCGCCACTCAGACAAACTCCCTGGCCCGTTATTCAAAACGGACGGCACACAACCGTGGTTGCGTGCCGCTCTATACCTACTAGGTTTCAAGATCTATTTTACTCTCTGTTAAGAGTTCTTTTCAGCTTTCCCTCACGGTACTAGTACGCTATCGGTCTCAAGACGTGTTTAGGGTTGGGAGTTGATGCCTCCCGAATTCACACCCAATATCCGATGGGTGCTACTCAAGATACTGCCACGCCCTTCATCCTTCCCTTACGGGGCTATCACCCTGTTCCGCGCCGCGTTCCAGCGGACTTCTGGTCGGATGATTCGGGTCTAAAAGACAGTCTTATAAATCCACATCTCAACTCGTCTTACGACGAGCGATTCAGATTGCCCTTTGCTGCTTTCGCTCTCTGCTAATCACAGCATCCTTGGTTTAGTTTCTCTTCCTCCGGGTACTAAGACGTTTCAGTTTCCCGGGTCTTGCTAGCATTTCTGCTTCAAAGCGAAGTCGCATTCAGAAATCACCGGTTCAAACCCCGCGTGCGGGTCGCCGGTGCTTTTCGTGGCTTGCCACGTCCTTCATCGCCATCTTGAGCCAAGCTATCCACCTAATAGGATAATTTTCTCTTTTAAGAACTTTTTTCAGGATAATCTATATTATTCTGGTTCAAAGACGATTGACACAGAGATTCGCTTTCGCAAATCCTTGTATCAACAAACTTTGTTGTTGTTTCCTATGAACAGCCTTCATCAAAAATGAGTATAAAATATTGAACCCGATCACGGACACAAAAAAAATAAGCGCCCGCGCCTCATTTTCTCTTGCTCGACACCCGTCAAGAGCTACTTGACGAGTTGGTATGGATGATTGATGAATATAAAGATGGACTCTGCGGGATTCGCACCCGCGGCCCCCACCTTGCAAGGGTGGTGCTCTACTGCTGAGCTAAGAGCCCGTCCGGAGCTTGAGCGACGGACGGCTCAAAAAACGTTTCACGTTTTTTGTTGCCATCTGGAGCATCAGCGACAGATTTGGGTTGATGTAATCCCGTGAGGATCCGATGATTATGAAAATAAAAAAATTGGTAGGAGAAGAAAAAATTTCCGTCAATAATAATTAATTTTTATTAAATATTTTTAAAAAATAAAGGAGGTGATCCCACCGCAGGTTCCCCTACGGTGACCTTGTGACGACTTAACCCACCTCACTGAGCTTAAGTTCAATTCAACCAATAAGCTGAATTTCACTTAAACCCTGCTCGGTTGGTTTGACGGGCGGTGTGTGCAAGGAGCAGGGACATATTCACCGGACTATGATAAAATCCGATTACTAGGGATTCCAGCGTCACGAGGCTGGGTTGCAAGCCTCGATCTGTACTTGGATAGGGTTTAGAGGCTTAGCTCCTCCTTTCGGAGTGGCATCCCATTGTCCCTATCGTTGTTGCGCGCGTGTAGCCTAGACCATTCGGAGCATACAGACCTACCGTAGCCTGCGCCTTCCTCCCGGTTTCCTGGGCAGTCTCCTCAAAGTGCTCGATCCATCCGTAGATGTCGTTAGCAATAGAGGATACAGGTCTCGCTCGTTGCCAGACTTAACTGGACACTTCACAGCACGAGCTGGCGACGGCCATGCACTACCTCTCGGCTCGTCAGATAATGTCTTCAGCATGATCTTCATCCTGCCGTCGGGTCTAGTGAGGTTCTCTGCGTTGAGTTAGATTGAACCGCACGCCGCACCCCTTGTGGTGCTCCCCCGCCAATTCCTTAAAGTTTCAGCCTTGCGACCGTACTTCCCTGGTGGTGAGCTTAACGACTTCTCTTCGACACTGCGCATCCTCAAGGGATACGCAATACCTTGCTCACAGCGTTTACGGCTAGGACTACTCGGGTATCTAATCCGTTTTGCTCCCCTAGCTTTCGTTCCTCACAGTCAGAATCGTTCTGGTCAGATGCCTTCGCCATTGGTAGTCCTCCTTGGATTAACCCATTTTACCGGTACCCAAGGAATACTTCTAACCTCTCCCGATCTCTAGCCCTGCAGTGTCTCCTGCACGCCGACAAGTTAAGCTTGCCGATTTCACAAGAGATTTACAAGGCCTGCTACGAACGCTTTAGACCCAATAATCGTGATTCCCACTTGGGGCGCTGGGGTTACCGCGGCGGCTGGCACCAGTCTTACCCACCCCTTATTCGCCAAGCTATTTGCACTTGACAAAAGCCCAAGCAAAGCTTGAGCACTCGGAATTCCCTTCTCACACTTTCGTGCATTGGAAAGTTTTCGCGCCTGCTGCACCCCGTAGGGCTGGGACCAGTATCTCAGTGTCCCTCTCCGGGCTACCACTCTCATGGCCCGTACGGATCTTGGGTTTGGTGGTCCATTACACCGCCAACTGCCTAATCCGCCGCCGGCCCATCCTAAGGCACGAGTTTAAGGAAAAGCCCTTTCCAGGGCAGATTCCATATCAGGTGTTACCCTCACTTTCGCGAGGTTATCCCTGACCTTAGGGCAGGTTACCGACGTGTTACTGAGCCTTACGCATCCATTGCTGGAATACTTGCATGGCTTAGTCGAATTCCGATAGCAGCAATCTCCCGCAGGATCAACAGGTATTGTTATACTTTGCAGATCCTTGAGAATTATTGTAAGTCACAATATTTATTGCTGAAACAAAATCATTAGTTGATTTGTTAGATTATTTGTCTTCATCGTCTTTAAAGGAATATGTCATTAATATATTAATGACGGGTTCGTATTTCTTCTCCTACCAGTATACTTGAATAACTAGTTCAAGCATGAATATGATTTCTTATATGCTTCATTCCATCGCGACTCTCGTCGTGATGAGTTATTAAGCATTGGCGTTGATCTTCCGTTCTGGTAGAGAATCAATATTTAGATCCTCGCCACGAAATAAGTAATCTCATGGAGAAATAGGTTATTTATAAACGTTTCGCTTAGAGCTGATTTCACCGTCTTTCGCATCGACGGAAAAAAAGTACGTCAAGCGCGCCATATTGGGCTGCTCATCCTATGGAGGCGCGGTCGATGCAATATCAGCTAATGGCAAATAAAACCAATTATTGAACTAAATACTTCTTGACAGCGCTGACCACATCAGATTTTCCTCTTATGCCGAAATTATACCCTCTTGATTTTTTTCTCTCGGAAGAATACCATCCCTGCGCGCATGGCTTTCTTGAGTCCTTGAGCTCCTCGTGATAGATTAACTCGAGCCTTGAGAGCATGCCTCTCATCAGCCAACTCTTGTCTTCAATCAATGAATTGACTGCGATGCAATCTCCTCTTTGAACTAGCAAGAGAAAATTATACATCTGCGTCTTTGAGAGAAAATGGTTTATACCTTTGGAAACCCCCGTCTCAAGGACGTGCTCCAGATCAAAACCTCCTCTTTCAAAGCCGAACAATTTCACATCCTCATCGTAAAATTCACTGCGAAAAGGCTTTATGAGCTTATAATCGAAAGTCTCAAATTGTTTGATGAACCCTTCAAATGCCTCATTGTTAATGTTATTACTGAACCCATCTTCTTTTTTTAGCTTAATAACAAACGTACTGGCCAGGTAAGCCATAAAAGAAGTGGTGATGCCAAGGGGTCCAGCATGCATAGGAGTAATCTTCTCTCTCATGCTAAACGAAGGACTGACATATTTATCGATGTAATCTGCCATGAAGAAAAAGATTCGTAGGCGCATATAAAAAGATTTCCATTGAACAACAGTAAAATAAACTCCTGAACCGCCAACAAACTAAGAATCAGCCTTTATTGTTTGGCCTTTCTTCTTCTCTTCTCTTTCTTCATGCGCTTTCGCTGCCATTTCCAGCGCATCTGCTTCTTCTTCTTCCAACGTCTTGAGCTTCTCTTCATTTACATCACGAGGATTCTAGGGGTTTTATAAATGTTTTGGATAATCGCAGATTCAAGATATAAATAGAAGGGTAGGACGATTGGGTCTGTTACTAAATCTAATCAGATGTTCATCTTTTAAAATGAGGTTTATGCCCGTGGCTCGGCTTAAATCCTCCGCGAGACCTTCCTCCTCTTTGCTGTTTTGGCGCCGGTCTTGCCGCAGTTCCTGTCGCGTGTCTTGCTTGTTCTGAATGGAATACGTGCTCCATGACTTCTATTTTTTGCCGGATTAATCTTTCAATATCCCGCAGGAAGTCTCGTTCGTCTGCCGCGCAAAAAGAATATGCTGTGCCAGCCGCACCTGCTCTTGCCGTCCTTCCGATCCGGTGGACATAAATTTCTGGCTCGTTAGGCAGTTCGAAGTTTATGACGTGAGAGATGTCATCTATGTCAATCCCTCTTGCGGCGATGTCTGTCGCGACCAAGATTTTTGTGCGGCCTGACTTGAAGTCATTAAGCGCTTTTTGCCTTTGGCTTTGAGATTTGTTGCCATGGATGGCATCAGCCCCGACATTATTCTTATTTAGGTATACTGCAACTTTATTTGCCCGATGTTTTGTTCTTGTAAAAACCAAGACGCGAGTGAGATGTTTTTGTTTGAGTAAATCCAACAGTAATTTTTCTTTGGAGCTTTGGTCTACAAAAAAAATGCATTGTTTCACGCGCTCAACAGGCGTTGCTTGCGCAGCGACTTCGATATGAATCGGATTCTTGAGCAATCTTTGGGCGAGCTCATTGATCTGGGGGCTCATCGTCGCTGAGAAGAACAGTGATTGGCGCTTAGATGGCAGTTTTGATATTATTTTTCTTATGTCGTTGATAAACCCCATGTCAAGCATCCTGTCTGCTTCGTCCAGGACAAAAAACTCGATATCCTTTAAGTTGACCCTTCCTTGGTTCATCAGATCAAGCAGCCTTCCTGGCGTCGCGACAACTATATCAACTCCCTGAGAGACTGCCCTAACCTGCGGCCCTTGGCCTATGCCGCCGAATATCACTGTGTGCCTGAATTTTAGAAATTGGCCGTATCTTGCAAAGCTTTCCCCTATCTGCGCCGCGAGCTCTCTTGTCGGTGCAAGCACAAGAACACGAAGGACCCGGGGATAACGCTCAGTCATCCTCTGAAGGATAGGCAGGACAAACGCCGCCGTCTTCCCAGTCCCTGTTTGTGCTATTCCTATCAAGTCTTTGCCTTGCAACAAGTCAGGAATGGCTTTTATCTGTATCGGCGTAGGTATTACGTAGCCTTCTTTGGCGATCGCCCTTTGAAGCGGCTCTATCAGGCTTAAGTTTTTGAATGGCATTTTGAGTTCATCCTCGGTTAATAATAATTCATTCCGCTATATTCTCTGCCCAGAATATGAACGACTCTGTATATAATGCTGACGCCCCGAGCGATAACAAAAATCGTTTCGCGATTTTTGAACCACTCGGTTCATCTGCTGACGCCCCGAGCGGGATTCGAACCCACGTCCTCGGATGTTTTCGGATTGGAACCCGTCAATATCGGTGAGATTCTCGATCCACGAAAATCCGAGATGATTGGCCGGGCTACACCATCGGGGCAACCTTTTCTGCAAAAAAATTTGTATGGGCCCACAGGGATTTGAACCCTGGACCCCCGGCTGTCCTACTACAGTGTGTTCGAAGCACTGTCTTATAAGACCGGTGCTCCAGCCAGGCTAAGCTATGGGCCCTTACTCTTAAGGGTGATTGTGTTAGATGTTCATTTAAAAACTTTTTTGTTGAATGAGCCGTGTTCAACCTAATGAGTCGGCGCTCGCAACAAGTATGTTTTCGCTGACGCAGCCCGAGTGGCAAAACGCATTTCCAGAAGTTTCGATGGCTCGCTAGGCCGACTCATTGAACACGGCTTTTACTTTACTAAGAGAACAGAGCTTCATTCATATCTCAACGCGTCGACTGGTTTCAGCTTTGATGCCTGGTATGCAGGGATTATTCCTGCGAGCACTCCGATTATTATTGACACAGAGATTGCGAGTATGATCGCGTTGACAGAGACGAACGTCCCTCCTCTTAGCATTCCTGTCTCTCCCATCAATGCAGGGAGGGAGGCTGAGAGGATGACTCCGAAGACTGTTCCTATAATCCCTCCGACGAATCCTATGAGTGCGGCGTTCAGGAGGAATATTCTCATGATGTCCTTGTTCCTTGCGCCTATGGCTTTCATGATTCCTATCTCTTTTGTCTTCTCAAGGACGGATGTGAACATGGTGTTTGCGACGCCGACAGCTCCGACAATAAGGGAGACTGCGGCTATTGCTATCAGGAATGAGTTCATGGATGACATCATCTGTGACCTTGTCGCCTGCATCTGCTTGTTGGATGTGAGTGAAAAATCCTGAGTTTTTGCTGTGACATGCCTTATCATCCTGAGCTTCTCTTCGGTCTTGTTTATGACCGCGTCAAGGTCGTTCTCGTCCCTTATCTTTACTATGATTGAATCATATACTCCGTTCTCCTTGTCGGTAAGCATCTGGTAGGCCATTGGGAGCGGCATGTATATGCTCGTCGATTGGTCGTCAAGGATTCCTACTACACGAAAGACGTTACCTTCAATTGTTATCATCTGGTTTATCCCGACCGGCTTTCCGAAGTAGGTTCCGGCAAGCCTTCCTCCGATGACTATCACGTTCTGGTCGGCAGAGTCAAGCATCCTTCCCTGAGCTATCTTTAGCGTCGTTATCTTTGACCAGACAGCAGGATCCACTCCTGTGAGAGAGACTGTGCCTGTTTTTCCAAGGTAGGAGACTTTCACGTTCCCTCGTATCTCTGTCTCTATTAGCAGTAGGTCAGGTATTGACTTGAGAGCCTGGACGTCTGTTCTTGTGAGCGTGGGCTCTTCATCAGTCGCAGCTGCTCCTCCGCCACCGCCGCCTTCGGACGGACCTCCGAACATCCTTGTTCCTCTCGAGGCACCGGCGGATAATGTCAACAGGTCTCCTCCAAGATTGCCGAGCTGATTTCCTATTGTCTGCTGCATGCCGCTGCCTATCGACATGATGGCTATGACTGAGGCCACTCCTATCACAATACCAAGTATTGTGAGCCAGCTCCGAAGCTTGCTATGCACCACCATGCCAAAGGCGTGCTTTAGGCATTTTCGTAGTTTCATGTGGTTCCAGTCCAGGGTTATTTTTTTCTGTGCTCCTCTATGATTTACAGATGGTTTTTCTTTTTCTTATCTTCTTTTTGCAGGAGCTTCTTTTTTCCTGAAAAGCTGCTTGAATTCGAAGTCAGGATTTATCAGCTTCTCCTTTTTGTACCTGCTGTAGGTGATGCCTGCAAAGACAACTATCACGATCACGACAAACCAGATTATGTAGTTCTTGTATGTGACAAAGAAACTCTGCTGCTGTGCCACCCTGAAGTTCCTTGCGCCTGCGCTCGCAGCCAATGTGGTATTTCCGGATGAGGATGATAGCCCTGTGCTTCCCATGGTCACGGTCTTGTTCACAAGCTCCCTGTTGCCCATGGTGTCTGTGTAAGCCACTTGCACGTTCAGGAGATTTTGCGATTCCATGATTGCGTTTCTCTCACCTACTAATCTGCCTGAGGTAAAGTTTCTTTGCGCTCCAGAAGCTGCTGCTCCGTCATCAGCACCGGCTGTTTCGCTAGCGATAATTGTTTGCGCTGATTGCAGCTTGAAGCTTGCGACAGTGTAGTCTCCTGTGTTGAGGTTTCCGATTATCATCGAGTTAGCGCCGCTAACGCTCCAGCCTCTTTGCTGAGGGATTATCACAGATACTGACGAGGCGGGGTTGCTTCCGATGTTTGCTATCGTGAAAGACGTTGAGCTTGCGCTGCTTTCTGAGAACGCTATGTCAAAGTCAGTCCCTCCTCCGACGTACATGCCTGCGATGGTGTTTATCTCTTTCTCAGTCCCGTTTGTTGATTCGTACGTGAGCTTCAGGCTCAATTCATATAGTCCTGCGACTGCGCTCGAATCAGATATAACCTGGTATTGCAGCTCTACGCTGTCTCCCACGTCGATGTATTTAATGTATTTGGTGTTGTCGCTTCCCACCGGGAGGATTATCTTGTCGGTGTTCTCCCAGCTGAAGGTCAGGTCTCTTAACGGAGCGCTCCCGACGTTGTTGATCATGAATGTCAGGCTGCTCTGCTTTCCCGGGACAAGAGTGGTCTTGTCTATCTGGATTACTTCTGCGCTTTCCCTGCTATTAACATCCACTGAAAGGCTTTTTGTTATGGCTGGCGATCCGTCAACTGAGTATTTCAGCTTGATCTCGTAGCTTCCGGCTGTCGCGTCCTTGTTGACCCTGACAGAATATTTAATTATCTTAAGATTGTCAGAATTATATCCCTGGTATGCCTGAAGCGTCCCCACATCCCGGACTGCCACTTCTCCAGATAGCAGCTCAAATGGGTAACTCGGGATAAGCTCGACCACAACATTATTGGCTGATAGGCCTCCAAGGTTTTCTATCCCTATGCGCACTTCCACCACGTCGCCAGCATAGGCAGGGTCAGGGTCCTGGTTTACCATGCTTAGCGAGAGCGAGACTGAGTTCTCAAGCTCTCCTACTGCTGCCATTGACTGGAGCGACAATGCTATTGTCATCACTATCACTAATACTAACATCAATGCGATTCCTATGCTTTTTTTCATTTCCTATGCACCTCGTTCTTCTCTGATATCCTGATGATCCGGCCGTCTTTCAGTTCGACGGTCGTATGAGCATACTTTGCCAGGTTAAGGTCGTGGGTGACCATGATTATTGTCTTTCCCTGCTCTTTCCAGAGCCTTGTCAGCATGATGAGAAGCTCTTTACCCGTGACGCTGTCAAGAGCGCCTGTCGGCTCATCAGCAAGTATTACTTCAGGGTCTCCTGCAAGGCTTCTCGCTATCGACACTCGCTGCTGCTCTCCCCCTGAGAGCTGGCTCGGGCGGTTGTTTATCCTGTGGCTTAGGCCTACCATCTCAAGGATTTCTTTTGCTTGCATGGTAGCTTCCCTATCATTGACTTCCATGAACTCCAATGGAAGAATCACGTTTTCCAATGCAGACATTGATTGCATGAGATTGTATTGCTGAAAGATGAATCCTATGGTCTTGCCCCTCAATGACGCAAGGTCTGATTCTCCGAGAAGGGTTATGTCCTGTGATTTCAGGAAAATGCTTCCTTTCGAGGGGATGTCGAGGCATCCCATGAGATTCATCATGGTCGATTTTCCGCTGCCAGAAGCACCGATGATCGCTACGAAATCCCCTTTCTTTATCTCTAATGTGACGCCTCTCAATGCAGGGACCTCTACCTCTCCCATCTTATAGATCTTCCAGACATCCTTCAGTATTATCAGAGGCTCGTTCTTCATTTAAGGTATGGCTTGCAAGAGGGGTTTATAAACCCGGTGGAGGATTAGTCCACTTTTTTTATATAGATTTAAATATTTGAGTTGGTTGGTGATGTGATATGGCTATGCCTCCTCCGCATTTTTTGGACCCGATGATATTCGTGCCTGAGATACTGTTCACAGTGATTGCAGTGGTCTTCTGCTTTGTGATCTATTTCAGGACAAAGGAAAGCTATGAGCTGACAAAGTACGAGGGCATAAGGTATTTCCGAGGGGCATTCCTGTTCTTCGGGCTATCGTATCTTCTGAGGTTTGTCTTCGGCCTTCTGCGTTTTTCAACGATAGCATTTGATGTGATTATACCTCGCCAGATGTTCGCATTCCTGTTCATACTGCCTTTAGGCTATTTCAGCACAGTAGGGATATTATACCTGATATTCGGCTCTGTATGGAAAAAGTTCAACAACAAAAAGATGCTCTTGATTGGGCATCTTGCTGCTGTGCTTCTAACGATAATATCATTTGTAACGAGATCACCCAGGACTCTTCTCTGGCTCCAGACAGCGCTGCTTGTGCTGGCAGTCGTGCTCGTATTCTTCCTGCACAAAAAAGACAAGAAGATCACAGGGATGAAACTACTCTACATACTGGTGTCGATGCTTTGGTTAATCAACATGTGGATAATCGACGAGAGAAGGCCATTTCCCTTCGAGGTGGAGATTGTGTTTAGGGCAGTCTCTCTTGTAGTATTCATAATAATATACCATAAGATATCAAAGTGGGTGCGATGAACAGGAAAAGGGACAGGCTCGGAGTGATACACGCCATACTGAGGATTGTGAACGACCACCATAATTCCATAAAGCCGACGCCACTCTTAAGAAAATCAAACTTATCTTCTAGCAGCTTCGCCGAATATTATTCTGAGCTTATTTCTAAAGAGCTCGTGAAAGAGATAAAAGACGAGAAAGGAAACAAGTACGTGACGCTGACAGACAAAGGATTCAAATACCTAGAGAAGTACAAATTGATTCTAGGATTCATAGATGAGTTCGAGCTGTGAGTGAATTAGGATTTTGGAACAGGCACACATCTTGAACGCCGAAATTTATTTCTTCTTTTCTTCTTCAGCCTTGTAAAGCGCATCAAAATATTGTTTTTTGATAAATGTCTTCTTCTTAAGCTTCAGCATGGCTTCTTCCAGATCATAGATCAGCCATTGATTGCTGTTTCTCTGTTTTATTGCTTCGTCAACAATAAACTGCCAATCTATCTCTTTTTCCATGAGGATTATTGATTCTATGTCCTCCTCGTCTTTGTCCCTTCCGGTGATTGCCTTTAACAGTATCAAATATTCTTTTGGAAGGACTTTCACAACCAGCTCCTTTTTTCCGATGAAGTCATATCTCTGGGTGATCTCGGCGTTTTTTATGTCCAGATGAAACCCAAAGACATTCTCTACAAATAAATCGAACCGCTCATCCCCTCTGGAGAACATCTTTGGCTTTCCCTCATGAGCCCTTCTCTTCTCATCATATACGCCGAACAATGCCTTCTCAGTGTAGCCGAGCTGTTCTATGGCCTTGATGAATGCCCGTCTTGTTTTTTCATTCTCAAACACAAGGTCAATGTCCTTGGTAGCGTTCTTATACCCTGAGAACATCATCGCAGTCCCACCTATAGCCAGGCATACAAGGTCTTCAGAAAGGTATTCTGCTATTAGGCCGAACAGCTCTTCCTGGTCCTGAGTATTTATCATTTCTCATACCTCCGGGGCATAGTCCTGCATCTTGTCTTCTGCCTTGCTTCTCCGTAAAGCTTACGGACATCTTTTTCTATTCCCTCTTTTCTTGCCATATCAAAAAGCTTCTTCCAATCATTGACGTGCCTGAATAGGTGAAGCATCGCTTCCCTGATCCTCACGTCTTTCTTACTTAACAATAAACCGTCTATTATCGCCCGCTCTGCGCCGTACTTTCCATGGACATAATGCTCGAAAGAAGGATGGACTTTCTCCGGAGAATACTTATTCAGCAGATAGAAGAATCCGTTGGGTGTCCTTACAGGAGTCCTGCTTATCGTGTAAATCCTTTTTTGTCTGCCGCCACCGCTGACCCTGGCAAAGCCCTGCTTCTTGAGCCTGGAAAGGAGATTGATGGCCGACTGCCTGCCCAAGCCCTTCTTTCTCGCAAACGTCTCAACAGTGAACTTGCCTTCTACCAGCTGCATGTATGTTATCCATACGAACTGATATATAAATGTTTCGTTTATTATGTTATGCAAAGCCAGAGAGAATAGGTGACCACGAAAAGAAGAAATAGTGGGATGTGGACACCTGAAACGAGTCTTGAGAGTAGGGCACCTTTTCGATATACGAAAGCGGAGAACGTGTTCCATAAATCGGAGGATGAGTTACGAAATCTGAGAATGGAATATGTTCTTTATTTTACCATTCTAAGAATAATTTAAGATGTGTTTCGTTCTTTAATTCGAGTAATTTCTTTTCATTTATGCTCTTGTCGTTTGCGTCCACTATAGTCCCTGTCTTAAATGCCTCATTAATTTGTTTTAACAAGTATTTTCTTTCTGCCATCAGTGATTGTATCTTATCGTTGAAAAAGTATTCCTGAAGGTTGTCGGTTATTTTGTTTTCTTTTTGTTCCTTAACGATTAGGTCTTGGCTTATGTGCAGGAATCCTTTTATGCATTTTTCATAATCTTCGATTTCTAATCCTGTTAAGAATATTCTTATTGTTTCTTTTTTTGCTTGAAGCTTGAATTGCAGGTGTTTTTCTCCGTGCCCTTTTTCGTGGTGGTGAATCATTGATTCTTTTACTTCGGTTCCCTCTAACAGGTATTTTGCTGATTTTAGGTTTAAGCAGTATTCTTCTTCTATTAATGAATTGGTTTCTGTTAATTCTATTTGCATGCCTTTGGCTGAATATTTTATCTTGTATTCATCTTCGGTTTTTGATCTGTTGTTTTTGAGATTTTTATTATTGGCGTATTCAGCCAGTATGTATACGAATTCTTTTTTGTTCATTTTATTATCTCTTGAATGTCTGATCTTAATGAATCTCTTGAAAGATTATGTTTCTTGTATATTTCGTTCCATTTATCAATGTTATTGTAATCTTCAATATTGCTTAGTTGGTATAGTTTTATATCGAATGTTTCTTCTAATACTTGTTTTATGCAGATGAGATATAATAAATTTTTTTCTTCAGATGGCATTGTGGCGGGTTTTATCCACCCGTTTCCTTTATTGATGTTGACTATTTCAAGGTCTATTTCCCAGTCCATGTTTTTCGCATCTACCATGGATGAGTTCATGATTGTTGCCTGTTGAAACTTTTTGTTGCGCAGCGTAGCCATGATTGACAGGTCGTTGTATGTACAAACCACCGCATATTTTTTTTTGTCTATGTTGATGCTGAATGTTTTGTTTAAGCGTTCATATCTTGTCCCTATGACGTTTCCTTTCTGCATTATTTGAGATCCTTGCTCTGATGAAAGGTTTTCTGACATTTTAATAAGCCTTAGCAGAATTTCTTCATGAGTTTCTTTCCCTTTGGCCTGCGCTTCAAGCATATTTTTAGTCTTTTCAGTAAGCCTTAATGTTGTATGTTTCTCTTTTGATTGAATTGATATGGCAGTCATGATAAACACAAATATACTTCATATATTATGTATATTTAATGTATAATGTATATTTAAATGTTTCGATTTGAAGAGGCAGGTGCACTGCGTCTCAGGAGCAGGACACCTTTTTGCTGGGTTTCGCAGTTAATCACGCCAAATAATCTGAAATAAGTTATACCTACAAAATGTCTAATTTAGTGTTTTTTAGTGATAACTATCCGTTAGGTGACCACGAAATGAGAAAATATATAAATGTGGGCACCTTATAACATATTATGTACATAGAAAAAAGAAAAATTGGCGAGAGTGTTAAGTATTATCTAGTATATTCATACAGAGAAAATAATGAAGTCAAGAAGATTCGCCATTATCTAGGGCTTAATTTATCTTGTGAAGAGCTGCAAAAAGCCAAGGAAGAGGCCGGGCAGCAAATCATGAGTGGACTTGAGGAGCTTCGCACAG